>SAMEA3663057__coassemble_62_pt1 | contig 165175 bp, 207 predicted proteins | sample SAMEA3663057__metabat2_high_PE_009 | metagenome-assembled genome bin SAMEA3663057 (sample SAMEA3663057) | pig gut metagenome | biome: pig gut; feature: pig-associated habitat; material: faeces | place: France | collected 2012
TATTGATACTTATACTTTTACTCAAGAAGGAAAATCTAAAACAAATCCTAGTTGAGATTTGCCTTCTAAGAAATATTTAGGCCCAATTGCAACAAATTTCAATATTAATATAACTGATTCAGATCAAGCTGGTTGAGAACTTCAAAGCGATTCAAGCTGAATTAGTATAAGTATGATTGGACAACAAATATATTCAGGAACAGGAAATAGCACTAGTTATATTTATATTTCAGAAAACGATTTAGATATTAAGAGAACTGGGTATTTAAAATTATATACAGGATCTACATTATTAAAAACATTACAAATTATACAGGGTAAAAAAACTGGAAAACTTAGTTGAGGAACAACAATAAAAACTTTAATTGACCCTAGCGGAGAAAGTTTTGTTTTACCGTATTCATCTACTAATGCAGGAACAACATCTGTGACCCATAACGCAAATGGATCTTGGTTTACTGCAAGTAATGTAGGTAATTCTGTTTCTTGTCACGCGTCCGCAAATACTACTGGTAGAATTAGAACAGTAACATTAACAGTAACTGGAACAAATGCTCAATCCATTAGTATGAATATGCGCCAAGACTCTAAATAGTTAATAAATGAAAAAATATTTATTTTTAATTATAACTATTTTATTATTAATTGGTTATATAACTTATTCTGAAATAAAATATTATAATTTAAAAAGAGATTATATAGAATTAAAATATTCTAATACTCAAAAGATTGACTCTCTCAATCAAGCTATAAATTTTAAATCTAAGGAAATCAATACTCTGGAGGACAATATAATTATATTGAACTCCAGAATTGATTCCCTAAAAAAAATTAAAAACGAAATTATTAAAATTCCATATAATGTATCTACTTCTACAAGTGGTAGTATAACTCAACTAAAAAACAATTTAAAATGAAACAATTAATTTTATTTTTATTATTGTTCTTATTGGTAGTTCCTATGTATGGACAAGTAATTGAGGGGGTTAAACATATAGAGATAGTTTCTGAAATCCAAGATACAATGGCTTTGCTAAATAAAAAAGATATAGATAAAATAAATCAAGTCTTTTTTGAAAGAGAAAAATTAGATTCTCTTAATAGGGCAAATGAGGAATTGGTCTCTTTATACCAAGTAAAATGCCTTTCTTTGCTAAATATAAGCTCTCTAAAGGACGATATAATTAAAGATAAGGATTTACTTATAGATGAGACTAAAGATGCGTTAGAAGCCAAATATGAGGATCAGAAGCTAGAAACAAAAAAGATGAGAAATAAAAAATTAATTTGACAAGGAATTTCAATAGCGGAGATTGCAATTTTTTTGATAATTATTTTGTAGATAATAAAAATTTTTTCTGGTTAATATTTGGAAATATAAAAAATTATTTATATTTTTGTAACCAGAAAAAACAGATAGAAAAAGATCGCAACTTTTTCTTAGAAATATATGAAGTTCGAGTTTTAAAAGGAGAGTCCGCTCTCCTTTTTTTGGGTCAAAATTGAAGTGTCTCTAAAAACCTGGCTAAGTTGTCCCTCTAAACTCGCTTCTAATTATAATCTACTTATTAAAACTTATTAAAGGAACTCGGTTCCGAAAAACTCGAACAGAAATGAAGAAAATTAAATTAAAAAGCAAAATGGACCTTTCTTTAAAAGAATATGCAGTTTATGCTACAATTGCACTTTACGCAAACGAAAAAGGAATCTCTTCAATTTCAAGAGATAGTCTACTTAATTTGACTGGACTAAAAACTCCAGATACAATTACAGAATATACGAATAAATTTGTAGAACTCGGACTTTTAGAGAAAGAATATTTCTTTACAAGAGGAAAGAAATTAGTTCGATACCACCTTTTAATTCCAAACGCAAATTATTTGTGAGTAACCCAAAAGGTGTTTTGTGGAAATACTGAACTTACTGGTTTTTTAATCAAACTTGCGGAAATGCGTTATAGTTATTCATCTCACGTTTACTTAACAAATGTAGAAATTATAAAACGCATGAAAATTAGTAAAAATACGTTTTATAAATTAATCAAGCTAGCCATACAAGGTAATTACATTTCAAAAAATGAATATGGTTATGTTATTGATCCTGAAACATTTCCGCTATGTAAATCTCGCCAAGCAAAAGATAAAATCGAAAATATAATGCAAATGAGTCCAGATTCAAGAGAGCGAAAAACTCTTTTAACTTATTATGATCCTTTTACTGGAGAATTTTCAAGTAAAATTGGAGATGTGGACGCTTTTCTAGATTATTGTTTATCGGGGGTTCCCAAACACAATAAACAAACTTTTGAAGAAAAAATACCGGAAATAGATTATAAATTTTAGAAATATTTGTAAATCAAATATTTTTTATTATATTTGCGGTATATAACCAAAAATAGAACTAATATGAATGATGAATTAAATTATGACGATTTATTGAGTGCTGATGGTGAAAAAACATTAGCACCAGACCAAGTATCAATGAGTGACACTACTAGAGATGATACTTACACTAATCCACTAGACGATGATGGATTACATGGCTACGGAAAAGAAGAACCTAATGAGCCTAATAGTGAGCCTAATTCAGATCCTACTAGTGCAGAAGATGAAGACGTTTTGACAGCTTTTTTGAAAGAGTATGGAGTTGAAGATCCAACTAAAATGAAGTTTCAAAACGATAATGATGAATTGGAAGATGTTGATTTTAGATCACTTTCAAAAGAAGATCAAATAGAAGTTCTTAGGAATCTTACCGATCCAGGACTTTCTGATCAGGAAAAAGCAGATCTTACTTGGCTTAGACAAAATGGAATGAATCTTAAGCAGTTTAGTAATGCAATTTCACAACAGAGTATTCAAAACTATTTAAATCAACATCCAGAAGAAGCTCCGAAAAGAGTTTATCAAATTGATGACTATTCAGATGACGAATTGTATTTAGCTGATCTAAAGAGCAAATATCCAGATTTTACCGACGAGGAATTGCTTAGTAAACTTGAAACAGCAAAAGACAATGAAGATTTATATACAAAAGAAGTAACTACACTCCGCAATAGTTACAAGAAAGATGAAGATAATTTAAGAAAGCAGCAGGAAGCACAACAAATAGCAGATACTCAGGCTATGCAGGAAAATCTTCTCAATGCTGCAAGGAACTTTAATGAAGTACTTTTGGATTCTGATGATCCAGAAAGTGATTCATTGATAGTTGAAGATACAGATAAACAACAGATTTTAAGTTATTTACTTGACCAAGATAGTCAAGGAAAGAGTCAGTTGATTAGAGATCTTGAAGATCCAGAAACATTAATTCAACTTGCATGGCTTCGTCTACAAGGACAAAATGCAATTTCAGATACTACCAGATATTGGAAAGATACCCTGAAAGAAGCAAGAAAGGAAAATGCTAAGCTTCAGAAAGAAATCGAAAAACTGAAAAGTAAAAAAGATAATTCGGTAGTAATGCCACAGTCTCCTGCTACGGGAGGCTCCGCTAAAAAAATGAGCGATTTGTGGTAATAATTAATATAAAAATAAAAAATAATACGTTTTATGAGTAGAATTTCAGGTTTTAGTACAACTAGGCCTAATATGGCTGAATAACGTGTGTTGGCCATATAAAATCCTGTGAATTGCTGGAAGTCCTCCAAACTACCACGGATAATCAGCAGCTAAGCCCTACATGGGAAAGTTCAACGACTAGAGGGAATCTGATCTACCTCCACGAGCGCAGGACACTAAAAATAGTGATGATATAGTCTGAGCATATATGATGGTAAAATATATGAAGTTTTGGATAAAGAGCCAAAATGCTAACTTGTTTGGACACACGCACTTATGAGGATTTTATGAAATTCCTTGGCGCGAAGCCACAGAGATTAGGCATTGTTTCAGTTCTTTACGATCAGTATACAGCCTCACACTTGACTGAGGCCCTTTTAAATACATATTCTCTTGAGAAAGGAAAGAAGAATGCTTTTCAGAGCATCGATTCTTTCGTAGTTGAATGGGACATTAAGGTAGAGAGAATTAAGAGAGTTCCATTTAGTGCCGTACCTGAGGGCGATGGTGCTAATAAGACGGACGTTCTCTTTAGGTTCCCAGAGAATTACTATCAGAAGAATGATACTTTTATCGTTGATAAAACTCGTCAGTTGTTTATTGTTATGAACCGTCCACAGAGAGTTCGTGATAACGAGTGGTTGGTAATAGCTAAGATTCTTGACGATGATTATGGTTCAGTAGTTGATTTGTCAGGATGCCAGATAGGTGATACTACTAGGTTTGTGACGAATTATCAACCTGAGTTACACGAAGAGGGCTATGTCAAGTTCCAGAGTAATGTTGAAAAACATCGGACACGAAAAATTTAGATTTGTGTCCCATGCTAGCGATAGTATGTAAAAAATTCCTTTTAATGCTGGAAGCCTCACGAGGTAATCAGCAACCAAAGAATAGAGATTGTAAGCAGCGTAGCTGTAACACTAAGAAAAGGTTCAACGACTAGTAGAAATACGTAGCGAATAGCGAAAAAAAGGATAACTTATGAATAAAAAATGAATAGTATATTTAACTGTAAATAAAGTAAATAATAAAATTTATATAGGCGTTCATGGAACAGAAGACCCAAAAAAGAACGATTTATATTTAGGAAATGGAGTGGTTGCCTCTGTACCAAGCACTTATAAAAAAAGTAAAACTCCATTTCAATATGCAGTTAATAAATATGGTCCAAAAAGTTTTAAACGATATACTCTGCATATTTGTGATACACCAGAAGAGGCATATGCAATTGAAGCATTAATAGTTGATGAAAATTTTGTAAAAAGAAAAGACACTTATAATGCTACACTTGGTGGAGGTTCTGCTCCAGACACTTCAATTGAAATCTTTCAATATGATTTTGACGGTAATTTTATAAAAAGTTGAAAATCTGCAACAGATGCATCAAATTATTTTAATGTTGATCGTACTTCTATTAGAAATGCAGTAAAACACAAAAAAACTTCTTGTGGTTATTTATGAACCGAAATTTATACCGATAAAATTGATCCAAAAGAATTTCATATAGAAGTTAACCATGAATTCTTATATAAATTTGATAAACATGGAAAGTTAATCTCTCAGTTTAAAACTGTTAAAGAAGCTGCAAAAGATGCAGGAAGTGAAGTTAGATTAATTTTGAATGCAATTGCCGGAAAAAGTAAAAGTAAAGGTTTTTACTATAGTTATGATAAGGATTTTAAAATTAATCCAAATAATTATAATAAAATAGAACAAGTTTACTTATATAATTTAGATGGCACTTTTTATAAAAGTTTTAATTCTCCTAGAGAATGTGCTAATTATTTTGGAGATGCGAAAACCTCCAGAATTTATAGTGCAATTAGAACTGGAGGATTATATAAAAAATACCAAATTTTTAAAGAGCCAACAATTGCAAAAGAATTAGAAGTTAGAAATAGAGAAAAGAAAGTTGGACAATACTCCTTAGATGGAAAATTACTAAAAATTTGACCAACAATTCAATCTGCATTTTTAGAATATGGGCCGGGAGTTAAGAAATGTGTTAAAAATATACAAAAACAAACGAAAGGATTCATTTTTAAAGTAATAAGTTAAAGATATAGTCTAATTGCTATAGTAATATAGTAGCGAATTGAGATCGCAACACACCGTGCTGATGTTGATGTGTCAGCTAAGTATTTACCAATGGAGGATGTTTTCATCCAGATTGGAAAAGGTCAGCAGGATGATCCTGTATATGTAATGAATACTGCTGAGAAGGACTGTCTTGATTCCTTCATGGCAGCAAGAAATAATGCCCTTGTATGGGGAAAGAGCAATCTCGATAAGTCGGATAAGCCGACTATATATGATTCTGAGACTGGCAGACCAATTGTAAGCTCTGACGGAATTATAAGTCAAGTAGAGCGTTTTGCAACAAAGATGCTCTTTACGAGACTTAATGCCAGATATCTCAACAAAGCTCTTCAAATTATGGTGAGCAAGAGCGAAAAACCTACTGGAAATCATTTCGTTATGCTGTGCAATACTTCAGCTTGGAATGAAATCCAAGAAACTTGCTCAAGCTGGATTCGTGACTGGAAGACTGAAGGCACGTTCCTTTTCTCTAAAGCATCTAATGGTTATGTAGACCTTGGTGCTACTTATCAGTCTTATACTTACGCAGGTAATACAATTACCTTTAAGATTGATCGTTCTATGGATATTGAATATCCTACAAGAAAATATATGCTTTTGATCGATCTTACAGCAGACGCTGCTAGCGGAAAACCGGCCATTAATTGGTAGTGGCCACGTTAAGTGATTAACGTTAAATAAATCCTTCTAATTGCTGGAAAACCCTATTTTAGGATGATCAGCAGCTAAGCATGCGATAAACAGGCACTTAGTGTAGTGCGCATGAAAGTTCAACGACTAGTCCGAATGGACGTAGAATAAAAAATATTCGAAATGGAGGAAAACTTAAATAATAATGTAAAATATATAGTCTATGTGACTATAAATAAAATAAACAAAAAAATATATATTGGAGTTCATAAAACAGAAACAGATCGGTTTGATGGCTATTTAGGTGATGGGGTAAAAATCTCTAAACCAAGTAGTTACAAGAATTCCAAAACACTTTTTCATAGAGCCGTAAATAAATATGGAGTAAATGCTTTTATTAGATTTACGCTATTTTCTTTTAATACTGCAAAAGAAGCTTTTGATAAAGAAGCTGAAATAGTAAATTTAGAATTTTTAAAAAGAAAAGATGTTTACAATACAACTCTTGGAGGAAATAAACCTCCTATAAAATGTACAAAAATTTACCAATACGATTTAAATGGAAATTTTATAACAGAATATGAATCAATCGTTTCTGCTGCTAAAAAATTAGGAATTAAATCCTTGTTAGTATCAGAAGGTATTAAAAAGAAACAAGCTTCTCATGGATTTCTATGATCGTATGAAAAGGTAGAAAAATTAGAACCATATAATAATAAACGAATACCAAGAAAAGTTGGAGTATATGACTCATCTGGAAATTTAATAAAAGTTTATCCAACAATTCAATCTTGTAAAAAAGATTACTGCGGTTGTGTGCACGTTTTATATGGACAAAGGAAAAAGTGTAAAAACTGTACATTTAAATTTATAGATTAAGTTTATGATATAGTCTGAACATTATAGTGATATAATGATAACATAAATTTGTGCCATGTTCACATTCAAGGGTGGAGAATTCATCCACAACTGGATTGTAGGCGTAGGTGGAAAATCCGGCCTTGCTTCTGGTGAAGTTTCTAGCAGAGTAGCTGGTTCTCGCATAATTAACTGGGGTTATTCAGGTGTGGGAGTTTTCAACCCATATCGTTCAGTAATCCTTATGAGTGAAGAGGTTAAGAATCCTCTTTTCTCTTATTAGATTTTAGTTAAAATTTAGATACAGGGAACTCCTCTGAAATATGGGGAGTTCCATTTTTAAAAAGAAAATATGAAATAATAAGAAATAATATGAATAATACAATTACCCTTAGAACTTGGGCTAAAGTTAAAGAATATCACTTTATGCCTTGCAAACAACCTAATGGAACTAATTTTCCATTTGTTAAACCAGTAAGAATTATGCCTGATGGTTCATCTGAAATGATTCTTTCTGAAGCTGAAAGAAATAATCCTGAAAGTCAGTATTTTATTCGTGAAGATGCTGATATAGTAGTAACTGACGGTACTACTTTTAATCTTGATAATCCACTTGAAAGAAATAAGTGGCTTGCAATTAAAGATTCTGATTTGATTGTTCCTAGTAGGGACGCTCGTGATTCTGAGGGAAACCTCCTGATAGATGGCAATAAAACACGCTATGGTATTGCTGAACTTTGGATTGATGTTCCAGGTCAGGAGTCTGAAAAAACTGTTAATAAAAAGAAAGAAATTACTCGTGCTTGGACTTTCATTATGAATGATTCTGCCGATGGAAGACTTACTAAATGTAAACTTCTTGGTAAGAATCTCAGAAATGCTCCATCTCCTGATGTAGAAGCTTTCTTGTATGAAACTGCAGAAAAGAATCCAAAGCAGATTATTGATCTCTATACAAATGGTGATACTGCTTTGAGACTGCTGTTCATTGATGCCAGAGATAAAAATGTAATTAAAAAGAAAGATGGACTTTTTATGTATGGAGAAACGATTCTTGGTGGTTCTGAAGAAGCTGTTCTTTTCTTCTTCAAATTACCTGCTAATCAGAAGGTTGTAGATATGATTAAATATGAGGTTTATCCAGAATATATTCCTGTTTCAATGAAGATTACTCCTACTGTTGAAGAACCAGTAGTTGAATCTGAGGAAACTACAACTGTTGCTCCTACGTATGATGTTCCAGAGTATATAACTCCAGATTTCACGGAACCTACTAAACCAAAGTCTCCGAAGAAATCTAAGAAATAATTAGAAAAATATGACTGAACGTGAACTTTATGATGCAATTTTAATTGAGTGCAACAAAGTAGAAGCACCAACTCTTTTGCTAGAAGATTATGTTTATTTTGCGAACAAGGGCGTTCAGCAATATATAAACCAAGTTTATAATAGATTTGATACTGATCAGCAGAGTAGTGATGATTTAAGAACTCTTCAAAACTCTGTTGCTCTAGAAATCTCAAAAGACGAAATAAACAAATTTCCAGTACCAATTGAAAATAAAATATTTAGAGTAACTCTACCAGATGATTATATGCATCTTTTGAACTGTATAGTTCATTTTAAGAAAGTTGGTACTAAAAAGAATAGATGTGGCAAAGATGTTGCAGATGAATACTCGTCATTATGTAGACGATTAACTGCAGATCAATACCCAGATATAATTAAAAATCATTATTTCAAACCAAGTTATAAAAATCCATATTTTTATATAAATAATATAAATACTCATACTCCAAATAAGATGGAAATAAGATGTGGAGATACTAAATTATATGAACCAGATATTGTTTATGTAGATTATATAAGAAAACCTAAACAAATCAATTTAACTTGGGATGATATACAAAATACAATAGATACAACGGAAGAATTAGAATTTCCAGACTACGTTTGTTATGAGATTATAAATGAGATAGTTAAGCTGATTTTAGAAAATTCCAGTGATCCTCGTTTATCTACTAACTATGCTATGAATAAAACTGTAGGTTCTGTGAATCCAGAATCTTCCGGTAAATAATTAATTAATTAAAAATTTATTTATTATGTCAATGTTTAAATACACTCATGAGATGATTCTCAATTCCCTCGTTGCTGAGGATGGTACTGAGAAGGCGCGTGCAATCGTAATTCCTTCTGGCAATGAAGTTTCTACTAATCATATGATGTTCCGTAAGGATATGGAACTCAAGAAGGATGAGAAAGGTTTCTCTATTCAGAGATTCGGAGAATATAAGACTCGTAATGTACTTGGTCAGAAGATGTTTAAGACTCCAGGAGTACGTGGTAAGAAATCTGTAATGACAATTGAATGTAATGGTTTGATTGCTAAGGATGCAGAAGGTGTTTATGAGGCTGGCCTTTATAACTTTACTTTTGCTATTAAGATGCCTAATCGTTTTTATGGTGAATATGCACATCCTAACTATATGGGTTTCTTTAAGCCAGTAATGATTGGTTTTGAAGTTTCTCCTGATCTTGCTGCTGACGGAACTAAACTTGCTAAGGTAATTGCTAATGATTTGAATCTTGTAATTCCTGCTAACAACAAGTTTGTTTATGTTAAGGCTGAGGGTTCTAAGGTAATTCTCACTATTCCTGATGTTTATGGTCACTTTGGTGAATATCGTTTTGAACGTTATGATCCTACAATGTGTGATTCTTGTCTTGGAGAGTATTTTTCTAGAAATGTAGAAGATAAGATTACAATTGTTGATGGTCTTGAACCATTCTGTACTGGTCAGTGGTTGATTGAGAACTATCGTTTCCCTTCATATCCAAATGTACGTTATGCAGCCCTTAATGAAGATGAATATCCTATTGCTGGAGCACTTTATACCGAATATACCTTTACCTACTGCGCTAATCGTATTGGTTTTGGCGGTATGTCTGGTGTAGGTCAAGAGGTTTCTGCTGTTACTAAGCATGTACTTTTTGTTGAGAACTCTCTCGTTGATGATTTTGAGAAAGTTATTAAGGATGCAGGTATTGATATTGTAGGCCCTGATACACCAGCTGGTGATGATAAGAAGATTGTTATTATTAATGCAGCTTCTATTTCTAAGGCTCAGGGCTCTGTTCAGCTCACTGCAGATGAATCTCCTGTTAAGGAGAATGCTCAGTTCACTTGGGCAGTAGTTTCTGGTCCTGCTACGATTTCTGCTGATGGAGTACTTACTCTTTCTGGAGACGCTAATGTAGATGATGTAATCGTTGTTAAGGCTTCTCTTGAAGATTATTCAGATGGTACAATTGAAATTAAAGTAATTGCCTAATTTTAGGTCTAATATATGGCGGGTGGGCTAAAGCCCGTCCGCCTTTTTTTGTTTTTATTATGGAAATTAGTGTTATGGCTTCAGCTATATTATCAGATTTAAAATCTGGTTTAGCTGGAATGAATTCAAATCCAAATATTTCCATAGATCAGATTGAAGATGAGATCATCGAAGTTAGACAATCAATTATCAGAGAAATGTATACAAAAGGAATACTTCAAAAGCACGATTTAATGCTTGCAATTAATTGTATTGAAGTTGATTGTAAAGATCCTGCTAAATGTTGTAATGCCCCTTCTGGTAAATCTGTTTTACACTTCGAGATTCCTCAACTAGTTGATTCTATGGGACTTGATGCTATAGATTTTATTGGTTCTGCAGATAGAGGAAATAATTTAAAAAAGAATGTTTATTTTTCTTCTAAAACTGCTAACTACCATAAATATAAAAGATTTGGTGCTACCGATCCATATATTTATATTGAAAAGACACCAAATGAAAATAAAATGTATGATTGCTGAATTTACAATCTACCTTTTGTTAAAAGAATTTCAATTATTGGTATTTTTAAAGATCCTAGGCAATTAGAAGAATTTGATTGCTGTAATTCTGAGGATGTTAACTATAAAGATTTAGGATCAATTTCTGATATGATAAAAGAAAAGATAACTAAATCTAAATTTTATTATTATAGACAAGCAATTGAAATTCCGGTACCTAACAAACAAATACCTAGGTAATTATGAAACTTATAGATTTACGAAGAGCTTACACTCTTGCAAATACATTATATGGAATAGAATCTGATGATTTTGAAGAAGTTGCTTTATATGCCTGGGATTTAATCAATTGTAGACACACTAGGTTATATAGATTTGTAGCAAATACAGACGATGAAGGAAAACTTGAATTACCTTGTAACGTAGATATTATAAAGTCAGTTCACCTCCCGGTACCAGATGCTGCAAATAGTAATTATTACGAAGAATTAGATAGAGATTCCATTATTATAGAAAGATATATTGATGCTCAAAAGCATTTTAAAGATCCTACATGAACTGAGGGAAAATTAGCAAAATATATAGAGGAAAATAATACATTATATTTTGCAAAACCTTATAAAAACATTACAGTTGTTTATAAAGGAATTTTAGTTGATGAAGATTCGGGACTTCCGCTTATTAGTGAAAAAGAAGCTCAAGCAATTGCTGCTTATATAGCTTATGCGTATTTATATAAAGATGGAATACGTAGAAAAGATGGAGCTACAATTAATTTAGCACAAGATCTATACAATAAATGGCTTAGATTATGTAATCGTGCTAGAATTACTGATGAATTTAGTGATAATGATTTAGATAAAATATTAGATGCAAAAACAAGCTGAAATAGAAAAGCGTATTCAAAAACGTATACCCCGGTCACTTCATAGATCTAATTTTAGAGGTTCTGAATTTTTTGAAGGATTTGATTTGTCAAAAATTCAATTTCCAAAAAAGAGAAAGACTTCTAAATCAAAACGAGCATTATGTTGAAAAATATTTAATGATTGTTTTGAATTAATTATTAATGATGTGATTGATAATAACATAATTTTTGAATTTCCTAGTAAAGTTAGGGCTCTTATAGGAATTGGATGAATAGAAGGAGATCATTTTAAAACTGCTTATACTCATGGATATTTTCCAGGAATAGATTTTCTTAAAACCAATTTTAGAGGTCCTAGATTATTTCTTACTACTTGGGACAAGAATGGTGAAAAGAATATTCCTATTTTTGAAACAAAAAAGAACGTGTTATTAGATCGTATGATTAAAAACGCAAACGATGGCAAATATTATTAAAAGAATAGATGATTATGTAGATCAGCTTCATGAAAAATACCCAGAAATGTCAAAAAAAGATATTCTAAAAATTCTTAAAATGGGATTTAATTTTTATAGAAAGTTAATTACTATTGGATGTGGAGTAAATATTGGTAGTAATGAAATGGCAACCAGAACTCAAAAAGTTGGAGTTAAAGATAAATTAGCATATAAAGAAAACTTAGCAGCTAGAAAAGCTAGAGTTAAATGAAATCGTAGTGATAAAGAATTTGATGGATATTATTATTTTGCGTTGGGTAAAAATCAATTTGCAGAATTAGATCAAGAAAAATTAAAGAAAAAATGTAAATTAAAATTCAAACATATTTGACTATTTAAATCTGCAGAAGAATGTTGATTGAGACATAGTTATAAAGATCACTTCTTTAAACTTAGATACCCAGTAGATTGTGGGTTTTTTATGTATAAAGATGAATTTGTTACAAATGATTATGAATATTTAGGACATGAGCGAGAAAAAAGCAGCAATAAATGAATTCAGCAAAGGCCTAAACATGGATTTAAACCCGATTTCACAGCCAAACAACTCCTTAAGTGATTGTCTTAATGGTACTATAATTACCTATGATGGAAATGAATTTAATCTCCAAAATGATTTTGGAAATTATTCATTAAAAAATTGCTCATTACAACAAGACTTTGTACCAGTAGGTATGAAATCGTATGGAGATATTATTTACATAGCCTCATGTTCAAAAGATGGAAAATTATGTGAATTAGGTACTTACCCATCTCCAAAATATCCAAATTTAGATGAATTAGATTATAATATTGGTAATCAAGCATATGCTGAAAATCTAGAACTAGAAAATAATTATAAACCATTATGGAATTATTCCGTTAATGGGACTAGACAAAATTTTACTACTGGATTACTTAATTTTGATTTAGATCATCCAGTTAATATTGAAATACAACCTTCTTATGATGGAAGTGTAAATCTTATTTTAAATGATGATAAAAACGAACCTAGATTAATTAATTCTGGGTTCTCTATATATGAAAATAGGAAAGTTAGATTAGTTAAAAGAAACCAAAAAGAAGCAACTAATTTATACCTAGAAGAGAAATTTAAAAATCAAATAAGACTTAAAAAAGTAGTTGAAAAAATACCAAGATTTGAATTACTAGATGTTCCATCTACGGGCCAACTAAAAGGTGGAAATTATACTTTTTATTTGAAAATGGCGGATAGCGATTATAATAAATCCGATATAGTTGCAGAATCTGGTCAAGTTTCCATATTTAAAGGAAATTCTACATCAATTAATTCAATACACGGAACATTATTGAATGAAACTACTGATAAAGCTATTCAACTTAGAATTGATAATATAGATACAAGTTTTTCTAATTTTTATATTTTATATTCTAGAGAATTTTCTGATTTAAACGGAGTTAGACAATATGAAACTTTTGAACTAACAAAACCATTTGAAATTAACGAAAAAGAGTTGATTGATATAAATAAAGAAAAATGTTTTACAATTCAAATAGATGGTACTGAAACTGTTACGCAGATTTCTGAAGAAGAGTTGAATATAGAGTATATTCCTATAGATGCAGTTAAAACCCAAGCACAACAACAAAATATGCTATTTATTGGAAATATTAAAAGTGACAATTTAATTTATAAAGAATTACAAGAAATAGCATATAAAATCAAGGTAACTCTTAAGCAAGATACAAATGGAATTGGCTGGGTAAATGCAAGTTATAATACTGTTACATCAGGATCAGAATATTATAACCCAAAGAATATATACAATTATTTAGGATATTGACCAGAAGAATATTATAGATTCGGAATTGTTTTTATTAGAGATGATGACACAATTACTCCTGTTTTTAATCTTTTAGGAAAAGAATTTTCTAATGTAGAAGATTCTAACGAGTCTGGGTTTTTAATTGATGAAGAAATATGGGAAAACTCTTCAAATGATAATTATATATTAAAAGAAAATAGTTATTATAATAGAAACGGAGTATTTAAAAATCCATTACAAGGAAATAATAAGATTCAAAATTATGATTCTCAAAATGTGTATCCATGATATTATACTTTTGAATTTCCAACCCTTAATAAATTACCTGAAAGAATTAAAGGATATTTTTATGTTAGGCAAAAAAGAGTTCCAACTATATTATGTCAAGGAATGTCTATTTCTATAGATAAAACTAGTCATACTCCAATGCTGTATGATTCACATTGAAACGATAGGCCAAAACAAACATTGCGCGGCCCTAGAATTTTTAATGGAGACTTATTTCTACAAAATGATGAAACATCAGACGGATCAATACCTTTGAAATTAGCAAATCCGGATGATGTGTATTTTACTGAAAGTTTCTTAGCCAATTTTCAAGATAGTCAATTATTTAAAGATCCTTTTAATAATAAAGATAAAGAGGCAAATTGACACTTATATTTGGTAACTGATGGAAAATCTCCTTTACAAGCAGAAAAAGGTGATAAAAAATATACAGCGTTAGGAGACCATATTATTCGAACGAATACTAGTCATAAACAATGCTCTGCTATACTATCGTTAGACGCATGTATTATTCCAGAATTACAATCTAGATTTAACGGAGAAGAAAGAAATTTAATAGCACAGACTACATTAGATTTTATTCCTATATATACAGATGAAATCGAAGATTTGAGCCTGGACGATGAGAATGATCCTAGTAGAACTGATGTTCGTAATTCAATCCAAGCAATGGAATCTACAACTAGAAACTTAACCGAATTTGTTAATAAAATGAATTCTGATTTAAGCACTAGTTATGATTCTCCAATTAATAAAATAAGCGTTTGAGGCCCATATTATCACTGTTCTTTTTGGCGATGTAAATGAAAGGATAATTGAGAATATACTGGAGTGGGAGAAATTAGTGATTCTAAATGAAACTCAATTGTTTCTGGATTACAAATACTAAAAGAAAAAGATCCTACAAATACATTAGTTGATACTTATTTAAATTATTTTACAGAAGACAACAAAAAAGATTATAACGCCCAATTAAATATAATGCAAAATAAACTAGCTTTGTTTAAAAGTTCTAAAGGACAAGATTCTGAAGGAGTTTCGTATGCTCACGGAAACGCAATCTTTGGAAAAACGGTGTATTATACTAGGGCATTTCAATATGATAAAACTTTATCAACTTCTACGGATACATCTATGAAAACAAATAAAGTTATATTTGTAAATTCAGAAACCGTATCAAAATCATTTCCTAATCCAGTAGAAAAAGAAAAATCTGTTGTATTTTGTACACAAGCTGGAGATCCTACCGACGTTTCAAAAGTAGCTATCTTCGGAGAAGGGGATGAATATAGAGATAAATTATATGGAACTCAATTTAAATGAGCTTTGCGAGGAAAATATTGTCCTATTTTAGGAATAGATGATGTGGGAGAAGATGATAAGCCATTTTTATCTGATAATACAATATATAATATATATACTGATAATTATTATCCAACGGGAAATAATCATGAATTATCCAAACAGCAATGGTTTTCTGCAAGAAGTATTGACAATTCTCCGTTTTATGCGGTATCTGATAGATACATAATAAAGAATGGAGATATTCATGATATTTATAGAGGTGATTGTTTTACAAACACTGTTAGTTTTAGAATTAATAGAAATTTTATAGATCCAGAAGTCCCTATAGTTAATGATGTTTTGCAGTTTGCTACTTGAGCAGAAAATACTTATGATAATTTTTATAGGACTAAAAAAGAAAATTGGGCAAAAATCAATCGTGCTGACGTAAATGCAGTTTCATTAGGAATGTGGGTAACTTTTAAATGTATGTCTAATTATAATTTAGGAATTCGTTCAGAAAATAGACAACACACTGATGAAATGGCACTTCTTGGGAATCCTAGATCTTTTTTCCCATTAGCTGGAATTTCTGCTGAATGTGGGCAAAAAATCGAAGAATCTTGATTACTTAATAGCGGTTATAATGCTACTGTTGGTAGAAAAACTAATTTATTAAATCAAAAATTACCTTATCAAAAAACTGATTATTCTAATAGAGTAATGTTCAGTAACATTGCTGTAAAAGATAGTTTTTCAAACGGTTATAGAGTTTTTCAGGGCGCATCTTATAGAGATATTGATAATCAATATGGAGAAATAACAAAACTTCTTCCATGGGGTAATAACCTTTTCTGTGTATTTGAACATGGTTGTGCAATAATTCCAGTTAATGAAAAGGCGTTAATGCAAACAACCACTGAACAAACAATTCATATTTATGGATATGGAGTTCTTCCTGATCAACTTTCTATTATTTCTCAGGATTTTGGTAGTATTTGAGCAGATTCAATTATTCGTACACCATTAGGAATATATGGAGTTGATTCTTCTGCAAAGAAAATTTGAAGATATACTGATTCTAAAGGATTTGAAACAATTTCTGATATGGTTGTCCAAAGATTTTTAAATGATAACTTACTAGTTACTGAGTCTGACAAATATACAAATGTTCTTATTCGAAATATAAAAACTCATTATAACGCTTATAAAGGTGATGTTATGTTTACTTTTATAAAAGATAATTTCACTTGAAATATTTGTTATAATGAAAGACAAGGTATGTGGATTACTAAATATTCCTGAATGCCAGTATATTCGGAAAACATTAATAATCAATTCTATAGTTTCAGTTTAGATCAATCTAAAGAAGGAGATGCAAAACTCTATTTACATGGACGTACTGGAATATTTGATGAAATAGATTATACTGATAATAATCCTACTAACCAATTGAAACCGACTAAATGATATGATAAACAGGAACCATTTGAATTTGAATTTGTTGTAACTCAGGATACTGGTTTGCATAAAATATTTGATAATCTTATTTTGGTTTCAAATAATGTACAACCAGAGTCTATACAATTCTCTTTAATTGGTGATAGTTATTTATTTAACAAAGCCAGATTATATCACGATTCTGAAAATAATCCAATTAATATTTATAAAAATACTGATGATGGATTTAATAAAGAAAATCTTAGAGGAACTATAGCAAATCCATATACACCAATAGAAACTCCATATTTGAAAAATACTAAAATACAATATGATCCAATACTTGATCAATATGAACTTGTAATGGAACAGCAAACCAAAAATATGGAAACTTTTGGCAGAAGATTAGGAAACATTCATTATAAAGAAGATGCTTGATATTTAGTATTTGATCCAATTGTATTTGATGAAAACATTAATAGTCAGTCAGTTGAGAAAACTAATCCTAAATGGAAAACAGTTCCTCTTAAAGATAAATGGTTAAAGATTCGAATAAAATATAGAGGAGATCAATTAGCAATAATTACTGCTCTTAATACAATATATAGATTAACAAGTTCATAATATGGCAAGACAAGATTTTGGATCAACAATTGGTCCAGTAAATTATACTGCTTCTAATAATTTGACTAATAATCCGTTTTATAATTATAATAAAAATACCATTACTGGAGGATCTAAATCGTTTAATAAAAACAAAAAAAAGTTTATTAAACAACAAAATGATCAATATTCATCTGGAGGTCAAACAAATAATAAATCTGGAATTAGTTGACAAGGAGTTGCTCAATCTGCAGGTAGTGCTATAGACGCTTTTACTCAAGCTAAAACAGATCCAAGTAATAGTCAAGCACAACTTCAAAATCAAGTTAGAGGAGGCATTTCTGATGCGGCTATACAATCAGGAAATCCAATTGCTATGGCGATTGGAGTTGGTTCCAAATTAGTAGATGCAATTGGTGCTCAAACTGGATTAAATTTAGACAATATAGATAAAGAGGCTGGAAAAGATGCAGGAATTTCTGGTGCTGCTAGAGGATTTAATAATCTTATGAATTACATCCCCGGTAATAGTATGATTTGAGGAGCATTTGCAAGTAAAACTCAAAATGCAGATGTAATTTCTGATGAAGTCAAAGATATACAAGGGGCATATGGAGATTCTTATGGTGATTTGGAATCAGCACAAAAACTTTCTGGAAAACGCTTTTTATTTGGTCGTAGAAAGGCTAATAAATTTATAAATGAAGCTAATGAGACCAATCAGAAAATGCAAGATATTGCTACTACTAATACTCTGAGAAAACAATCGGACTATGGAAATGATATAATGCAGCAAAATCTTAATAGATATGCCGGTACTAATTATATGTACAATGCAGTAGGAAAACAAGGAATGAAATTAATGTCCATTGAACAAGCCAAATTAATTTTAATGATGCGAAAAAATGTAGAACAAAAAGAACTACAAATATTTGCAAACGGTGGCGCAATTAATATTATTCCAGAAGGAGCAAGACATAGTAGACTAAATCATTTAGACGAAGTTCATGATGATTTTGAAGATGTGACTAAAAAAGGGATACCTGTAGTTACTGTTACAGAAAATGGTGATTTAGAACAAGTTGCAGAAATAGAGAGAAAAGAATTAATTTTGAGATTAGAAGTTACTCAAAAATTAGAGAAACTTATGAAAGATGGTTCTGATGAAGCTGCAATTGAAGCTGGAAAACTTCTAGTTAGAGAGATAATTAAAAACACTGATGATAAAACGGAGGAGTTGTTATAATGGAAGAAATGAATGTATATGCTGAAGGCGGGCAATTTGAAAAAAATCTAAAAGAAATTGATATAGAAATTGGAGGTAAAGAATATGATGTAATTGTGTTTTCTACAGAGAAGCAGAAAGAACACGGTTTAATGAACGTTCGAGAAATGAACTCCAATGAAGGTGGTTTATTTGTTTATGATGAACCGCAGCACGTTGACTTTTGGATGAAGTCTACATTCATCCCATTAGATATAATTTTTATAGGAGATGATAATAAAGTAATTTCTGTAAAAGAGGGAAAACCAGAATCTGAAGATTTTATTTCTGAAGATAATGTTAAATATGTTTTGGAAGTTAATCAAAATTCTGGAATAGAAAAAGGAGATGAATTGGAACTTGATGATGATTTTGATGAAGATGCTCATCCAGAATTAGAAGTTGATAAACTGTACGTTATAGGTTCTGATGGGAAACCACAAGCTGAATTATTTGGAGGAGAAAGAATATTTTCAATTATATCTACTAAAACAATAATTAATAAAGCAAAAAGGGCCTTTATAGAAAAAACTGATAATTCCTATAAATCTCTAGGAAAATATGTTTTTAAAGAGATGAAAGCACAAGATTCTCGTAAACCAGAATTTGTAAATAAGCCTAATAATCAATAAGATATAAAACAAAAAGCCCAGCAAGATAACTGCTGGGCATATAATCTAAGTAATATGTTTTAATCGAGTAATCCGTAGATTCATTCCGACTCTTTTATAATTATAGTGATTATTTCTACAATACAAATATACAAAAAAGGGATATTTTCTGCAAATAAATCTAAATATTTGCATATATGGATTTTTTTATTTATTTTTGCTTTACAAAAATAAACGAATAAGATAATAAGTTAATTGTTAACAATTTAAATATTTTAAAATATGAGAATACAAAAATTTAATAAAGTTGGTAAGTTTCAGGATGGCGGAGCTATACCAGCAGGAGACCCTTCTATGCAGGGTGAAGCGCAAATGGGAACTGAAATGCAGAGAGCTGCAGGAGATGAACAAGCAATGGTACAACAGTTAGCGCAAGTTGCTCAACAAATTATTTCACAAATGGGCCCAGATGCAGCTGCAATGTTAGCCCAAATTATAATGGAAATGCTTCAAGGCGGACAAGCACCAGTAGGTGGGCCTCAGGAAGGCGAACCAATATTTAAGAAGGGTGGCAAACTCTGTGGCAGAATGAAGAAAAAGGCCAAAATGAATAAAGGTGGAAAATGCTAATAATTTCTCACACTTAATTTAGATATAAAGGGGAGATTGGTGTGGAAAACACGGTCTTCCCTATTTTTGTTTAATATAAATATATAATTATGTCACAAGTGAGAAAATATCAAGAAGGAGGAATTACTCCAATAAAGAAAGACGATGAAACTAAAGTAGTTGAGCAAATAACTCCAGTTGTTCCTGGTTTAGAAGAGATTATTTTAAAACAAAAAACAGTACCAACTACTGAACAAACTATACAAAAACCAACTTCTTATATAATCTTAGACGGAGAGAAGTTTGAAAATAATGAAGAAAATAGACAAAAAATAGCTCAATATTTTGCTAAAGTAGCAGATCCTAATGGTGGAAGTAAAGCTCTAAATCAAATAAAAGATTTAATTTTTGAAGCTTCTCAAAATGGATATTCAATTAATTATGATACCCCTGGTAATGAATTGTCTTATATAGATCCAACTGGCCAAAGTCATTTTATTGATTGAAGCCATTTGAATGATAGAAAAGACAAACGTATACAAAAGGAACGTTCTTGATTAGGAAGATTTTTTGATTCTGCTTTTAATACAGACATACAACAAACAGCAGAAGATATATATAAAATGAGAGGATTAGGAAATTATCTTAGAGGAAATGCAACTACTGAAACTACTGTTGATCCTAATCTAATTAATATTGACTGAGGGGATGACAAATTTTTTGAATATTTAAAAGATGATAAAGGCCAAATAATTAAAGATGAAAACGGTAACCTAAAATATAATACCAATTCAATTCAGAATCAGAATCTTATGCAGATTCTTAATAGAATTAATAAATACTTAGGATTACAAACTGATGACGAAAGAAATCAATTTAAATTAGCAGATGTTTGAACTACAGATGGCAAATTAGATGCAATTAAAAGTATTTATGATTCCAATATAGAAGGTTGAAAACAACAATATCAAAATATAATTGGAAAAGTAACATCTGGACAACAGCTTACTCCTGAAGAGCTTTCTTGGCTTGAATTATTTGGAATCAGTACAAAGAAGACTTCAAAAACTCCTGAAGAATTAGCTGCAGATGCTGCTGAAGTAACTAAACAAAAATGAACCGATGCTGGATATGAAAGTTTATACGATAAAGGAAAGGATTGATTTGATTTGGGAGAGGATAATTTATTAACACTTAATGATATTGGAAAAACAATCTTAGGTGATTATTTATTTGATTCTTCTGGTAATGAATTTAATGATGATTGAATAAAGTATTTAAAATCTAAAAATGCAGATATAGCAAATTATGATTGGTTAAATGGTTATACTCTGTATAATGGAAAGTTATATAAAACTTCTTCTGGAACTGATCCTAATTCAGCATTAGCTAAAATATATTCAACTTCTGGTTTTATTGATAAAAATAAAGCAAATCAATATGGTGAAGCTCAAAAGATTATAAATACTTTCTGGGGAAATCCGTATGAATGAAATACTGCAGATGATTCAATGTACTCTGGGTTTACTTGGGATCCTAGTGCAAATAATGGAACAGGCGGTTATAGAATGGATAGACGTTTCAGAAATGAAACTGGAAGATATTTCGGAATTAGTTCAAATCAACAATTAGTTTCTTATTATGATCCAGATGCAGAAAGAGATTATAGAGGAATGTGAACTGATGCTGGACAAAGATTTGCAATTACTGATGAATATGGAGATGTTATAGCTGACGATTTAACTGCTGCAGATCTTGAACAAAAAGGAATTAAAAAAATTATAGATTCCGCTGGTAATGAAGTTCCTTATGATTCAAATAACAAATTTCATCAGAGAGCATTATACAAATCAAACGATGCCAGAATAAATAATCATACTGGGATTTTCTTTGGAGAAAATAATGAATATGCTCTTTATTATAATCCAATGCGATCTCCGAATCCTCAAGATCCTTATAGTCACGTATTATATACAGATCCAGAATTAGAAGCAGCATATGTAGTTCCTGCAACCTTGGCAAAATTCCTTTATCAACCAAACGCTAATGGAATACCTGGAATTCAAGCACTTATTGCAGATGTTAATCTTCAAAAGAAATTTAGAAATATTTTAAAAAATATTGCTGATGGAAGATTATTTGGTGGAGGTTTAGGAGCAATTAAGAGTGTTTGTGGAGAATTGGGTATGACTCCAGAGCAAGCCGATCAAGTCTATCTAGAAGCTCAAAGAATGATTGCCGCAAGGAAAGCAAACGGAAGTTTAAATTATAAAGTTGCAAAAGAAGCAATTGATCAGGCAGCTCCAAAAGATGAAACTCAAAATTCACAAGTTGCTTCTCAAAAACAAGGAGGAGTAATTAGGAAATTTGCTCCTGGTGGTGGGTTTGCAAAAGCTTCTGGGTCTACTGCAAGTACTAAATCTACAAATGTTAAAATTAGAGATTCAAGACAAGCAGCAAAAATAGGCACAAACGTAAAGGATGGAGAAGGTAAATTTACAGATGCTGATTGAGCTGATCTGGGAGGCTTAGTAGCAGATATGGTTTCAGTTGGATTAGGTTCTATGCCTATTGCAGGAGGAATTTCTGGACTACTTGGAACTAGCGCAGGATTATATGCAGATATTTCTAGAGATGGATTTCAGTGAAGTGATTTAGGTACAGCAGGGCTTAATGCCGGAATGGATATAGTTTCAATGCTTCCTGGATTAGGATCTGGAGTTCAGGCTGCTAAAGTAGCTTCTAAAATTGCAAAGAAATATAAATGAGTTATTCAAGGACTTTCTCTCCTTGGTGCAACTACAGCAATTCCACTTGTTGATAAGCTTGCTAAAGAAGGGAATCTTTCAGTTCAAGAATGAAGAGCATTAGCTAGTGGACTTGTTGGAGCAACAAATATTGCTAAATTAGGAGGTCTAGGAAAGTCTACCAAGAAAGGAGCTTTTAAAAATATTGATATTGAGGGAAAAGGTTTGCAAGAAGTTAAAAATCTTAATATTAAGCCAAATCCTGGAAATGATTTACCTGAAATTAATCTAACAAAAGAGCAAGTTGCTGAAATTAATGCGATTACCGACCCATTAAAGAAAAAACAAAAAATTGCTAAATATGTTAGTACTGCTCTGCAAGCAGATCCTAGAACTAAAGGAAAATCTATTAAAAATTATTTAGATAAATATAATCTAGATTCTTTTACAGAAGGAGTTACTCCTACTAGCTCAGGAATTACTGTTAAATCTAGATCAGGAGAACCAGATATTGTTCTAACTAAATCTGATATAGATGAAATTAATGCTCAACCAAACGCTACTGCTAAAATGGCAAAGGCAAGGGAGAAAATTGCTTATTATAGAGGAGTTGCAAATCCAACTGCATCTGCTACTGAAAATGCTACTGCTGCGGCTAAATATAATCTAGGGAATCTCTGAACAGTTAAATCTAACATTGAATTAAATGGAAGAGTTAACATAAATCGTCCTGACATTACTCTTGATAAAACTGATATAGAAAATATTTCTAAAAAGAAATCTTCAGAAGAACAACAAAAAGCATTTGTTGAAATAATTAAAAATAAATCCGGAGATAGTTCTCTTGACTCAGTTGATAAAATTAAAGATGCATTTAAAGTTGATGATTTTTTTGAGAACAGATTTGGTGAATGAAAACTATTAAAACCAAAAACCTGGTTTAAAAAAGGAGATCAATTTGTTCTAAAAGCAGAAAGAGCAGAGGAAGTAAAACCAACTAGAGGAAATAAAGGAGTTATAAATCCAATTAGAGATTGATGAAATAACGTTGGAACATATAGAGGAATTAATAGAAGCAGTTTATTTGATACAAAACCTGTTACAGCTCCATCATCTACAGCAACACCAACTCCTGCTACACCAACTTCTGGAACTTCTGGAGGAACTAGAACTGGAATTAATTGATCTGTAGGGTTTAAAAAATTAGTAGATCCTTCTCCTGGAATTTTAGTTATGCAACCTGGAAATAATGCATGGCTTAAAATTCATAATTATCCAGCCGATGAAGCTCCTGGAGTTATTGAAAATGAAGATGATAATTTAGGAGTAACTACTGGAAGATTTACTTATAAAGTTGGTGGAAAAATTAGAAAAGCACAATCTGGTTGAAAATTTTTACCTCAGGGTTGGAAAACTAAATTAGCACAATCTGCTGTAAATGCATTACCTACAATTGGCGAGTTTGGAAGTATGGTTGGGGCAATTAAAGCAAATAATAAGCTTAGAGACACTCTTAATAAAGGTTTAGAAAATCCGCCAATGGTAATTGCGCCTCAATATAATGTTCCAAGATTTAATGATAATGGAGTATTAAATGAAGGTAGGCAATTAATTAAAAATATATATAACAGACAACCGGCTAATTATACTTCTGACGCTATGCTTAACAACTTTATTAAGAAAGCAAGTCAGGAAAAGGCTACAGAATATCAAAATAAAATTAATAATCTCTTTTCTCAACAATTAGCACAGCATAACGCTAAAATGGATGAGATTTTCTACAAAAATAGAGAAAATCAAATTACTGCCCAAAATCAAAATCGACAAACAATTTATGCTAATCAAAATGCGAAGGCTAAAAATAATGCTGCTACTCAAATTTCTAACTGACAATCCGTTGACAATTTTGTTAAATCTAGATTAACAAATCTTAATAAACAACGTTTAGCTGCAAACGCAATGAAAGAAAATTTAGCTTCTGCAAAAATGACTGCTCAATTGCTTAATGATACTGGATATACAAATGCAAAACAAAAATATAGAGAATATATAACAAAAAATCCTACAGGAGTTGATTTTGATACATGGTTATTAACAGCAGGAGCAGAATATAAATCTGCATATGATACTGCAATTACAATTGCTAGAAAATCAAACATTTCAGATCAAATAGATGCAGCAAACTTAGGATTATATGGTAATAACGTTCAATCTTATGCAGATAAAATATTTGGAAATAATCCTTTGTATAAATCCGGAGGAAAAATTTCTAAATTAAATTATAAAGGGTATAGAGATTATAAAGAACAAATGGCAATAGATTCACATAAAGAAATTAGAAAAGCAATAGCACAGTTAAATAAGGACTGTCAGAAACTTTTACTTAAAATGTTAAAATAATGAAAATACGAAAATATCAGGCAGGTGCGATTATTTACACACCAACACCTACTGGCGGACAGGCTACTAGTACTCAAACGAGTGCTAGTAGCTCTTCTGCATCTGAAAAACCAGAAAAAATTACTGGTACAATGCTGAAAGAAATAATGGATCAACTAAAAGAAGATGGACTTCCTGCTGATGTTGAACAAATACTGAATTATGCAGCTAGATATTTAGATAAATCCTCGCATCTAACTGATATGTCGTTATTTGGAGGAAAAGACACCGAATATAATATTAAAGATTGAATTAATATTACTAAATTAGTTAAAGAAGCTAAATGGAATAAAGAGTTATATGATGATGCATCTGATAAATTAAAAGAAGAAGATGCATGAAATGATGTAGCAACCGATACTAATGGTAAAATCTGACTTTCTAATGGAAAAAATCTTTCTAAAGTTAGTGTTTCTGAATATGTTAAAGAAAGAGAAAAATTAACTGAAAGTGGTTATGTACCAATTAGTTATAATACTCTTGGTGACTTTAGATCTAGATATTTTGGATTTGATAAAAATGGTATGCTTGAAGATATGAAAGCAGCTGTTGGTATGAAATCCATTACTAAACAACTAGTTGATATAGTTACAAAATTTGAAGCTACAGAAGTTAGTGAATATAAATTTTCACAAGGTACTGATAAAATTAGAGATGCATCTGGTAGAAATTATCGGCTAGAAGCAGTTAAAGATGGCATAGAAGCTCTAACTTCTGGTGGACCAAGTGGTTACTACAAATTAACTCAAAAAACTAAAGTAGATAAAAGTAATGTAGAAGATGCCCTAGATTATTTATGAAATTCATTGGGAGATTCTGCTCAAAATGCAGTTAGAGCAAAATTAGCAGTAGAAGGAGATAATCCGAATAATGGGGATGCAGTTAAAGCATTTTTAGCAGATATTATTTCATTTCATGCAGGAAATAAAGTTGATGTTAATTTTGATTCATCTGCAACTAATTATGATCCAAATGGAACTGGAAAGAAAGGAGGAAGTTCTGCAGATAAAGGAGATGCATTAACTCAAATGAATCCATTAGCATTAATTGCATCTGGTTACTATGGAACTCCTAGAAAAGTAAATATTATAGGAAAAACTTCCCAAGTTTCTAAATCGGGTTCAATTGAAACTACTGGGTATGATATAGGCGCTATGATTGATTATGATAGGAAAACCCTTGATAAACAAACAGTTTCATCTCTTCTTGCAAATGCTTGGGAATTACAGGCAGGAAATACCGGATCAATTACTTTTGGTAATCGTCATATAACTGCAGAAGAAGCACAAGCATTGTACTGAAATGGTGCCGATCATCTTAATATAGTTAAATTACCTGCTACTACTGATGATAATGGAAATGTAATTCCTAATTTTGAATTAGCGCAAAAAGTTGAATTATTAAATAAAGCAGCAAAAGGTAGAACTGATACTGAAGTTCAAGATTATATAAAATCCAATTTAAATGGATACGATGTTAAAAAGAACGTAGATGGAATTTGAGAAATTACAAATGTTCCTACAATATCTTTCTTAACTTTTGGAGCAATTGCAAGCGATGATATATTTGATTTCACCGACGAAGAGAAATTAATGCTTGATAAAGTTAGTAAAGAACAAGGAAAAATGATAGTTGATATTTATAATACACTTACAAAATTTAATACTCTTAATCCTAATAAAAACACAAGAGCACTTAATGTGCCTACAGCAGGTAAAAATTCTTTCTATAAAGGAAATGTATTTATTCCTATAGAAGATCAATATGCTGGATTTAGAGTTTCTGGTATGGATCCTTATATTGCAAAGGGAGATCTCTCAAATCCTGCGGAACAAATTCAATTAAAACAAGCAGCAGTTGCTAATCAAACTGCAAATGGACCATTAAAAACAAATTTTAATCAATAAATATGGCAGTAAAGGAAAATGATTGGTTTGCAATAAACCTTTTAAACGAGGATGTTAATGCTCTAGATTTAGTTTCTAATGATATAAATTCTTCTAATACGGCATTACAATCTAGAGAATACTACAAAAGCCTAAAAGATGTTCAAGAAGTTTTTAAAAATAAAGATACTGGAAAATTTGACGAAAAGGCTTTTAATAAAGCATATGATAGTGCTTTATATACTTATAATAGAATGGCAACTACTGATTATGAAAAGGAGCTTCTTAATAATATGGAACAGGATCCAGATTACTGGTTGGATCCAGGTGCAAAAATTAGAAGTACTTCCGCTACAATTAGTTTATCAGATGACCCATATCATAGAGGAGCTGGACTTTCTGGATTATGATCAGTTAGTAATCCAAATTGATCAGTACGAGAAATTGCTCAGTCACAAGAAGTTGAAGATGAGAATGGAAATAGTTTAGGATGAACTCCTAATGACCATGCTTTACTAGGTGGTTCTTTAAAAGGTATTTGACAACCTACTTTAGCATTAGCATCATGAGATGAAGATGGTTACCATATTGACGCTGATGGGAATAAAATTAGACATAGAAAAGGAGAATATAAACTTAATAAAAATGGTGAATTTTACTATGAAAAATTAGGAGATAGATCTGCAATTGGAAAAGAACTTCTTAGATTTTCTGATACTATAACTGTTGACGGTACATGAGTAAACAAATTAGATGTATTTGATGCTGATAGTATAGATAAATCTGTTGGTGGAACTATAGTTAGAACTGCACTAGAAATGGCTCCATTACTTATACCTGGAGTAAATAAAATATGAGGAATAGTAGGTGCAGTTTATCATACAGCTGAAGTTATGCCTACTTTGGCAAAAGTTTTAAATAACTTTTTTGGTAGTGGTGAAGAATCAGAACTTGGAGGAAAAATAAATAGAGCAGCAAATTGATTTAAAAGATTTGATACTACTCAATCTGACACTGCTAGAGAAAAGTTTATGAGTTTCGAACAAATTGGTAATCAAATAGCTGATATTGGTAATCAATTATATCAACAAAAATTTGTTGGTCAATTAGGTTATTTACTTTCTTCTGGAGGAAAACAATTTCAGGGTGGATCAAAACTAGGAAAAGCATTTTCAACTACTTATATGGCTGCTACTTCTGGTATGGACTCTTATGAAATTGCTAAAGAAGCAGGAGCAAGTGATACTTGAGCTGGTATTTATACTCTGGCAGTAATGGCTGGATTCTACGCCCTTATGTCTTTAAATTACTATAAAGACGTACTGTTTGGTGAAAATTCTCTTCTTAATGAAGAATTTGTTACTGTAAATACTGTCAAAGGGGTAGGAAAAGAACTTGAAGCAGCACTAAAAGGAGTTCCTGCCAATATAACCCCGGTTGAAGCTAAAGGCTTATTTCAAAGAGCTTTTGAAGCAACTAAACGTAATGGAGGAAAATGACTTAAAAAAGTTAAACAAGGATTTGCTAAAGGAGAAACTGGAGAAGCATTAGCTACTGCAGAAACTACCGAAAGAGCAGCTATTAGTGCTGCAGAAACCGCTGCTACTAGATTAACCGCTGCAGAAGTAGAAGGAAAAGCCGTAGAAGCTGTTAAAAATGGTATTTTGGGAAAATCTAGTAATGGTACTAGTTGGTTTAATATAATGCTTAATAGGGCCTCTAATGAATCTATAGAAGAAATGATGGAAGAAGCCATGCAAGATACTGGAAAGGCTCTTTTAAATGGTGCTGAAGCCTTAGGATTTAAAGTTAAAGATGAAAAATCTGAAGACTTAGATTTTGGATTTTCTTTTGAAGATTTTATTTCTAGATATTTAACTGCAGGAATTGGAGGTTTTGTAGGAGGTTCGTTATTTGCTGGACTTGATAAATGGGAGAAAATATGATCTCCAAATATGCGAGATATTACTAGTAGAGGAATTAATAATGGAGAAAGAATTGCATATATTTTAAAAGAAGGTGGCAGACAAAACCTTATGGATCATATAGATAAACTTGAAAGAAAAGGAATTTTTGGAAGTAAGAATCTTTCTTTTAAAGGCACTCCATATACTACTATGGATGGAAATACTACTTGAAATTTTGAACATACTGATAATGAATCAGAAAGTCAAAACGCGACTGTAGCTAATGCGCTTAGAGCCTATGTAGATTATATAGGAAACACTATGCGTGCATATGATTTTATGAAGACCGATGTTGAGCTCTCTAAAATACTTAGAAATTCTGATGCAGAAAATAAAGAAGCAGTAGAAGTATTAAAAAGAGAAAGCCCGTTTACCTATAGTCAGCTTGAAAAAGCTATGAATAAAGAAAATAAACGTAGAGAAAAAGCTGGTGATTCTGAACGGGTTACAATTCAAGATATGTATGAGCATTATAATTATGCTGATGCTGTAATTAGAGCTATGGACAAATGTGGATTTTTTCAAGATTTCTACCATGATTATTTAATGCTAGGAACCAAATTAATTGGTTTAAATTATAATTTAGATTGTAAAGCTCAAGACTATAAATTGACTCATCCACATGATAATTCAGGTTGAAATGATGATCCTGAAAAAAAGCGTCTCGAAGAAAAAATCAAGGATATTGAAAAACAAAGAGATGCAATCATGAATGGAGAAAAAAATACTGATTATATTCAGAGAGCTATTTATATGGCATATGATTCAGTAAATACAGTATTTACTGAAAATGATGGAGAAATTACGCCATTGGCCGAAAGATCTGTATATGATTATGCTATGTCTAGATATGGATTAGATTTACATGATCCGGATGTTACTTCTGAAGAAAAAGATCAATTAAATAAAGAATTTGATGATTATAAAAAACTCAAAAATCTTGAGAAAGTTAAAGCGTCTTATGATGTATTTATTAATCTTGCAAACACATTTAATCCTGAAATAAAGGGTTATATGGAAACTGAAGCAGTTAAAACTGCTAATTTATTTTTTGGAACAAATGTAAATAAAGAAGAACTACAAAAAAAGTTAACTGCATTAAGAGAAAGATTAGCAAATCTTCAACAACAAATTCGTAATTTTACTCCAGATACAATAATTATTGATTCATGAGGCGAAGATGAAAAGAAATATGCGGATATCTTTCAAAATCTAGGAATTGGTTTAGGATCAATTACTTGGGTAGATTCCAATGATCCAAGATTAAACGGAGCTGAAGGATTTTATGATCCAGGAACAAATACTTTTGTTTTTGCTAAAGGAAAAGATCCAAAAAAAACTAAAGAAACTATTTTTCATGAAGTTATTGGTCATTATGGATTGAGACAATTATTAGATGGGCCAATGAAAGATATTTTTAGAAAAAAACTTTCTGAATACCAGAAAGACCATGAAGATATTAGATGAACTTTAGGTACTGGAGATGAATTTGGTTCAAATGTAGAACAATTAATGGAAGTTTTGTATCAACTTGCTGATGATACAGTTAAAAATAAAATAAAAGAATTACGAGAGTTATACAATTATACAGAAGAAAATTTTAATGCAGTTTGAGATAATTGACTTTCAAAAAAACCTGACCCAAAGAATAATGCCACTAGAGATATGCTTGAAATGCTTCAGAGAAATGGTCTTGCATCTCCTGGTGAAGGAGCCACAGATGTAAATAAAGCTGACGCAAAAGAAGCATTTGATAGAGCAACGATTAGAGTTTTAACTGAAGAATATTTAGCAGAACTTGCAGCACTTCAAATTAATCAGGATGAGCTTTCAAAAGAAGATCAGAATTGATTGTATAATGTAATTGAGTTCTTTAAAGAAATATTTGGCCTTGATCCAAAGGGTGATACTAAACTTAATGAAGATTTCTATATAGGTTTAATGAGATTATCCAAAGATAATCTTATGAATACAGCAAAGCGAGATTTAATTATAAATTTCATAAAACCACAATTACAAAGAGATCCTAAATTAGTACAAATAGATAAACTAAATCCGAATAATTTTACCAGAGAGCAAATTGAAGCAGAAATTACAAAAAAATATGTTCTATGGAAAGCAGATGGATTTATAGATACTTATGCAGAAACTTTAAAAGGAGAAGAAACAGAATATCCAACATTTAAATTTAATCGTTTAGGAAATATTAAAAGAAGAAAATGGATTAAAATAAATAATTTCTCTGAATTAATTGAACTTCTTACTTTTGGAACTACAAATAAAACTGCAGAATCGAATAGTTTATTTAGAAAAGAATTAAATTGTCCTTTTATTGGTTTTGGTTTTGAAGGAAAAGAATTCGAAAATGGACTTAGAGTTATAGGAGTTAATTCTAAAAATCTCACACCTGAATTATTGGCTGAATTAGCAAATAAAATTCATAATCTAGATCCTAAAATTAAGGTGATTCCGTATTCTGATTTAGATAGTTTTGAAGATACTGAAACACATATTAATGAAGATAGGTCTACAGTAGAAGAAACATTTACACAATTTAAATCTAGATTTGCTTCTAAATATGGATATTCAACTTTATTAGATCTTACTGAAGAAGAACTACTCCAAATTTGAACTGGAGAATTAGAATATAAAGATGGAATTTTAGGTAGATGAGAAACTTTAAATATTCCTAATTTTATTACAGCTCCTAATCCTGAAGAAAGTCCTGCGGGATTTTTAAATCAACAACATATATTCTTTGCAACAAAAATAACTCCTAATGCAGCAAGTGTTACTCCAAAAAATATTACTCTTTCTGAATCAATTATTATAACAGATTTCTTAGATGATACAGTTAGACAACAAGTAGAAGCCGGCAATTTAAATTTTGTTGGAGACTTTAATGGCAAACAAATATTTATAGGAAATAGTCTTATTGACGTCTTTATGAACAATGAAGATATAAATATAGCTACAATGTCTTCTGAAGAATCCGATCTTAGACTACAAGAATCTGAACTTCAAAAAGAAATTAATGATTTAGATAGATTAAATTATGCATCTAGACAAACAGAAAATGAAGAAGGAAAAAGAATTACAATGGCTATAAATATTGTGATTGAGAACATCCTTACACCCAATGTTAGTGTAGATGATCAAATGAATGATTTTATTAATGCATTACAATCTTATGCTACTTATTGCAAAGAAAATAACGTTGCAGATCCTAATTTAGAATATGTTTATCAACAAATAAACGACGTTAAAAATGCTTTGAAGGCTAGAATTAAATCTGACATTCTTTCTAAACTTGAAGAGCTTACTGGACAAAATAAAATGTTTATAGAAAAAGCATTAAATCAAATAGGAGAAGGTTATGATTCTACAATTGATGATTTAATTAAAACAATTGTTGACACTGATTTTGAAAATGATGTTAGTACTAAAAATGATACTTGGCAAATTTTGAGTATGATTATTCAACAATGTTTATTTACTTTTAATGTTTCTGATGTAGAAATAGATTTTGCTTTAAAACCAAAAGAAGATGCAATTACTACAATATATGGAGAAAAAATACAAGAAATTTTAAATACTTTTGTACCAAATAGTGAGGCCTTAGCAAAATTTTATGAATTAATGAATTTTGATAGATTAGGGGAAACAATTAAACTTAGCAATTGAATTAAATTAATGCTAAAAGGAACTGAACCTAACTCTCAAATGAAGCTTCAAGATTATGTAATGGAAAATGCTGATGCTAAAAATCTTATAGAAAATATAAGAATAACTCACAGAATACTAAAAGCTTTAGTGGATTCTGGAAGATCCGATTTTGGAAGAATGGGATTATTTGCAATGTTTAATATATATGCTCCAGATGCAGATTTTTATACTTATATTGGAGATACAATGCCTGAGATTTTAACTAGAGAATTAACCACTTTAGAGAATAAACTCAATTTTCTAGGAGAAATAACAGGACTTTCAACTGAAAGGCAAATTAAAGTACAAAAAGAAATAGCGAAAGAAACTTATTATAAATTAATACATAGAGTACTAGGATTAGGTAAAATCTTTAATGTTGATATTCCAGAATTATGAAACAATGCTGGTGGTACTAACATAGATAATCTTAGTACTAATATGAATGATTCTGAATTTGCTAAATTCTTTGAAACAATAAAGAAGTTTGAACATCTATTTAATGAAGCTATTTATAATAGTGATGATTTTAAATCTAAGAACAATGAAGAAAAAATAAACACTCTTTTAGAATTAATTAACGATGAAAAACTTTATACCGGAACAATTGCAGACGGAAAAGTAAATCTTTCTGAATATACAATAGGTGCCTATATTTTGTCTTTAATAATTGTTGATTCTGATAATTTTTATTCTAAATTAAAAACAGTTAGTTCTGAGATTTCTGATCTTAAAATTCCATTTCCAGCTCAATTATTTGCTATAAAACTAGGAGATGCCTATGCTAAAGATTCTGATAATTTATTTACAGAATATAGTAAACATTTTGACTCTGGAACTGGCACATTTATAGAAAATGTAATGGGAATATTCGGTTCTGCAGGAACTGGAAAAACAACTGTAATTGCAAATATAATAGCTCAATTAAATAAGGATAAAAATATTTTCTATTCTACAAATGGTGAAGCTCAATTAAAGAAATTAATTAATTCAATTAATAATACAACAGAAGAAAAAGGTTTCATTATTCAAAATCTAATTGATGAAATTGCTCCTGATTGAGATACTAATTTTAAAGTAGAAAAAACAAATCTTATATATACTGGTACGGTTAAATCCTCCCCAACTTACGATAGTAAATTAAAAAACGGTATTTTAATAATTGATGAGGCAACAAAGCTTGATACTAAAAAATGACAGGCGTTAGCACAATACGCTAAAATTAATAATATTAAAATATTTGCTTTAGGAGATTTAAAACAAACAGGAGAATTCAAAAGAGTTGAAGGAATAATTTCTTTATTTACGGATTTAAAGATGTGTTCTACTCCTATTTTAACAGAATCTATACGACCGGCAAATCAAGCCCAAAGAAATAATTTAGTTTTATTTGGTAAAAATCTAGATAATGCAATAAACATACTCCAAGAAACTGGAAATATTACTAATGCAATTCCTTATTTTATAGATAATCCAATCACATTAAAATATAAAGACGTAAATGGAGCATTAATTGGAACTAAATTAACATCTGATAAAGCTGCTTTTAAATCTAAAATTAGAGAAGTTGAAAGTAATTTAAAAGATGAAGAAACTATTGCAATTATAACTGATTCAAATGATTATGATACTTTAGCTAGTGATAAAATTCAAATTATACCAGTTAGAGAAGCTCAGGGAAATGAATGAACATATGTATTTGCAGATTTTTCTTTTAATAATGATAAATATATAAATCTTCAAGAGCTTTATACAATTATTTCTAGAGCACAACAAGGAAGTTTAATTATAAGTATGAAAAATTTTGAAGACTTAGGAATTACTTTTGCAGAAGATACTGAAGGAGATTTAAAAATTTCTGCAAATAAGGGGCAGTTTACTAATTATAACAATTGAATGAAACAAATTTTATTTAATTTCAATCCAGTATCTACAGAAACTCCAACAGAAGCTACTACTCCAGAAGAATCTTCTGAAGAAGTTTCTCCAGAAGCTAGAAGACGTTTTATTAGCGAATTTAGAAATTCATTCCTAGAAAATCCTGATATTTATGTAAAAAATATTGATAGTGAAATAGTTGCTAATGTACTTAGTAATTCAGTTGAAACTTCTATAATTAAATTTAATAATAAACCAATTGCTGAATTTAACGGAGCACAATATGTTGTTTTACAAATTAATCCTGGCAACAACATTTTATTTGTTAAGCATACTAATTTTGATGGAACAACAGTATTTAAACCAGTTAAACAAGATGCTACCGGAAATTTAACAATAGATGTAGAATTACTTAAATCTTCATTAATTCAAACATTAGGTAATTATTTAGTTAATAAGTTCGATGTTAAAGGTTTAGATAGTATAGAAAAAATTACCGATCCAACTCTTTTAACCCAGAATCTCTTAACTGGACAAAATGCTGAAGATGCTTTTGAAGATTTTATAATTACTAATTCTTTAGAAACATTTAGTGATGCAGAGAATATTTTAAAACAAGGTTCTTATACTGGAGATGAAAATGCACAGGAAACTCTAGAAAAAGCAAAGAAAAAATTAAATAGAGCAAAATCTAAATCAAATAATATCAATGATAATTTTTATGTAAAAAAATTATTAGAAAATAATTTTGGAAATAAAGAACTTAATGATCTTTTCTTAAAAGGAGTTTCTAATGAAAATAAAAGAAAAGCAATAAAAATCATAGCTGATTTGGTTAAATTGGACGCTCATAAAACTTCAAAAATCGCCACCCACGTTTCAGAGATAGACTTACAAAGAGAAGCTTATATACGTAAACAATTAGGTTATGTTTTTGATTCCAGAACAGTTGATACAATTTTGGACGAAGTATTTAAGGAAGAAAAAGTATTCCGAGTAAAAGATACATCTGTACAATTTGATAAAGAATTATATTTAGTTGTAGGAGATGTTGAGATTTATATAGGAGAAATTCGAAATGCTTCATGAGCTGATGGTTACTATAAAAATAATGGTAAATTTAACGTAGAATTTTATAGAACTGCAATTTCTACTGCTGGTCGTAAAAGAACTAATGTTGAGGATTTGTTTAAAGAAGGAATGTTTAATTATGCTGATCCTGCAGTAGTTGTTGGTGATGCAAAAATAAATACTTGATTTGCTGCACTTATAGATGAGGCTGAGAAACATCCGGAAAATATCATGCTTCAAAATTTTGTTACTTGAATGAAAAGAAATAATGGTAAAGTTATGCAGGCATATACGAATATTTCATATTTGGATATGAGTAATCCTACTAATATTTATCAAGCTCAAATGCATTCAGGAAAAAATGGAAATTTCCCATATGCTTATAATGATATGTATGGTGATTTGATGGGAGTACAAAGAGTTGTTTCATTAGAGCAGCTATATACTTATTCTATTCTAGCTAAATATGCTCAAACTGGAGATCCTAATTATGGGGCAATGGCTAATGTAGCTTTTCCTGATGTTACTTCTCAATCAGAAGCAATTAAAAAGCTGGAAAAAATTTTAGGAAGTTCTGCAGAAATGCAAGTAATTCCTGAAAATTCTTTGAATGTAAGAAGAAAAGAAATTGCATGAAATAATACTCGAAAATTTAATACTTCTGGACTCCTTTTAAATAGAAAAAATACGGAAAAGATTGAAACTTTAATGACAATAGCAGCATTAGAGTCGGGATCAACTAATTTCCAACAATTTTTAATGGCATTTCAATTATTTGCACAAAATGCTTCTAGAAAAAACCGCAATCATGGTGGATTTTCATTCAAAATTTATGATAATACTGAAATGAAAGGAGAACCAAGAGCAGAATTTGTTCTAACGGTTTCTAGGGCAGGACGTAATGCAGTATGAACGTTAAAAGAAGTAAAGGATGGAAAAGCTAAACAAGATAAAAATCAACCTACTTGGGAATCTGCAGTAATTACTCCAGATATTTTTAATAATATCATTGTACAAATTATGTCAAATGTTGGAGAATCTGGACAAACTGTATTAGATTTCTTAAAAGAAGGACATCTCTCGATTCAACCTTGTGTTGATTGATATTTTACAGAAAAAGATGGAACTTCAAGAAGTGGTATTTCTACTATGAATATTTCAGATTTTTTTGTAACTTTACTTTCTAATCCAAATCTTGGAAAGATTTCAAATTTATTCCCAGCTTGTGAAACATTATTTGATTCAATGAATAATAAGAAAGGTTTATTTAGATCAGGAATATATTTAGAAACTAGATCTACTGGTGCAAATTATGTTTCTCAAAACGGTAATAGTCAAGATAGTTTCTGAAAGAAAGACATTGTTCAAAATTCTGATACTCCTTATAGTACTGATATACTTAGGATTTATAATCCAATTAGAAGTCTGGAATTGCTTCCAACTACAAAACCAGAAACTATACAAACTTATAAAGTTAGAGAAGATCTAGAAATGTGAGAAAAATTAGCTCCAGCCGATACTGGTACAGCCGAATCAATAGTTGCTAATTCAAAAGAAGAATTTTTAGCCAAATTTAATGAAAAATTAAAATCTGAAGCCGGAAATATAGCAATTAAATATAGACAATATTCCGAAGATGGCGGAAAGGAAATTTGGAATGAAAGTAGAATAAAAGATTTAGGAAATATAGTTGAAGATTTAGATACAAGAATAATATTAGAAAAAGATGGTAACTGAGATGTTTATGATATAAACTTAAACAGAGTTTTCTCATTTACAAATGAAAATGTACAAACAATTAAACAAGCTCAAGAAATGTTTTCTGACTTTAAAAATATTTTCAGGGATGTACTACGGGGAAATAAAAAGACAGTGGATCTCATTGGAATCTCTGGAGTAGCTAAAATGGAAGGATGAAAACAACTTCTTAAAGCATTAAAACAAATTTGCTAATGGCCGATTTTTGTAAAATTGATTTTAGAAATCTTAATCAAGATTCTATAGAAGAATATAATGCCTATGTTGACCAGGATATAATGGATGACGATATGTTTGAAATTACATTCTCGGGAATTTCAGAGGCTGAATTAAACACTCTAAAATCTGAACTTTTCCAGGACGGAAAATGAAAAGAAATAAATGAAGAATTTATTAAAAATCATACAGTTACTGAAAATAAAGAGGGTGCCCCAGAAAATTCTGGGGACCCTTCTTTAAATCAGTATAATCAATCAAATTATAATGCAGAAACACTTAATTCTCAGAAAGTTATCATTTCTAGATTTATTACTTCAACCTATATTTTAGGCAAAATAAATGAAGAGTTTAGAGATTGATTATTCAAGAATTGTATATATGACTATGAAGGGAAAATTCAAGTAGCAAACCCTAATGAAATTTCAGAAAGAATAACTGACTATAAATTAAAGTTATGTGAAGAATTAATTTCAACTCTAGGATTAGATGTTGAACTTAATTCTGTTACTGATGAAAATCTAACAAAGTCTATTCAAGATGTGTTAAATGCCGCAGAATCTAAAATTCAAAATGAATCTTCACAAAATGTTAAAGAAGCGCGAAAAGCTTTTTACAAGTTAGTTTATTTTGATGATATGATAAAATCTCTAGATTTTGTAGAAAGAGATACTTCAGTTCCTTCTTATAAGCATAAAAAGAATATGTATATTCCAAAATTTGGAAATGATAATATAAGAAAGTCCTGGAATCAAGATGAAACCGCAATGGATATGGACGAAATTACTTCTAATTTTACTAAAGAGTTTATGAATTATTTACCTTTAGTAAATAAAAATGGTGTGATTAGTTCAACAATGAAAGTTGGATGGAATGCCTTTCAAAGATCAGTTACAACTTTTATGAATTGGGTTAAAGAATCATTAGACGCAGATATTTATGAACAAATTACCAATGGAAATTTAAAAGCGTTAAATACTGCTTTAGGAAATTATTTAGAAAAAGGAACAATCATTGGAAGTGTTTATAATGAAATGATTAATTCTGAAGTACTTAGATCACTTCAGAAATTTATATTTAATGAATCTTCTTCTATTCCAAAGAAAATTCAAAACTTATTTTTTACTCAAATTTTAAAAACTGCCAAACATGCTTATTTAGGTTATGATTATGATTCTTCTGAAAATACAATTAATTTAAATCTAATTGAAGACAAAGCAATTAGATCAGAAAGCTCTCGTTTAACTAATATAATTGTTAGTAGAATTAAAACTTTAAGACAGAACCAAGAACTTAGAAATGAAATTGTTGGAAAAGCAGATTCTAAATTTACCAATGTTAAAGTTGATACTACCGTTAATCCTGGAGTTTATACTTTATCGTTTACTTATAATTCTGATTCTGAACCATCTAAAGATTATAAATTTATTATAAATAAGATTCAAATAGGTAGTGGTAAAGAAGCTAAAAATATATGAAAATTTAACGTAGCTGACGGTTACAACATTGACTCAAATTCGGATTCTAATTTTAAAAATTTAATTTATGACTTATTTGGCTATAATTTAGGATTACCAGAAACAGCAGAAGATCAAGATGTTGTAGATTCTTTTATAAATGAAACTTTAACTAGTGGAAAAACTTTATTAAATATATTTTCTGATCCAATTGGAATAACCTTGTTAGGAATAATGAGTACAATTCCTACTGAAAGTGATGATTATAGAGGATCAATTAATTTTCCATTTATGGGGGATTCTATTAATCTTAAAAATTATTTCAAGAATTATGACGATTTAGCAAAATTCCAATACTGATGTGCAGGATATGATAATAAAAATGTAGTTAGAGATATAAAAGGAGATAAAGTTCCTGTGTATGCTCTTATTTCCGCAATATATCAATATGACTCATTGTTATATAAAGCAAATAAATCAAAAGGAGTTAACGGGTCCATATATGAATTCATGGCTTCAACAAATCCTATTTTAAATGGCGATATAAAAGCAAAAGAACCTCTAATTAGAAATGGTATAGCAACAAGTTTAGGAAAAAAGAGTGCTTCTCAAATGACTGCAGGAGAATATATAATTACCAGTGCATTTATAGATTATGGTCAATCTCTCTTATTCGATCCTAAAAAGAAAGTAGATGGTTATAGGGCTCATAGACTTCTTGATGGAAATACTGTTATGATTCAGTTTACAGTGTTTGCAGACAAATCTCAACAATTTGTTATTCCTTTTACATTTAGTAAAAATTCTACTCTTCTTAAAAGTCTTAAAGCTTTAGCTAAAGATAAAAATTCAGATGCAGAAAAAGCACTTTCTACTTATATTTATAACTGGCAAAAAAATAAATATTTAGGAATTTTGAACAACATTGCTTCAAAATATAGTAAAGTTTATGGAGTTAGTTTTAAACCATTTAGTGATTTAGATGGAAATATAGATGTTAACGAAATTGAAGAATTAAATAATTTTATAAAGGATAAATGTAAAAATAAAAAACTTCTTAGAGAAGACTTTAAACGTGCTGGTGTTGATTTAATAGATGAAATAGATTTTTCATCTGGAGGACTTAATACTGCTTTTATAGAAAAACTTACAAATGTATTTAATTCTCAAGAATCTACTGAATACTATTTAGAAAAACAAAAAAGAGTTTTAATTCAAGATTTAGTTAATAATAATGTTAATCTTTATGATAATGCTGTAAATATTCCTCAAATTTCTGAAGATTGAAAAGAAAATAGAAAAATTAAACTCTATAAAGTTTATCAAGAAATTAATGGTAAAAAAGTAGATGTCACTAACGACGTAGATGAAGATAATCTTTTAATTGATGGAGAGGTAAATCCGGAATATTCTATAGAATTAAATCCAATCTTAAATTCTTGATTATACGCCGATGGCATTTGTTCACAATCTTATGAAGAAGTTTTTTTTGGATTAAATGAAAATAATCCAAATAAAAGTGCAGGAGAAGGAGAATCTAGAATTTCAGGTAGATTATTAGCTCATTACAAGAGAACAGTGCCTGCCGGATCTACAGTGCATTTATATATGCAAGGTCTAGACAACGGAGTTCCTGAGCAATTTAGAGCTGCAGTAATTGATGATTTGGATTTTGCTTATGCAACTAATTCAATTGGAGAAGTATACAATGAAAAACCTCATGATGGCGGTGCGTGATGCAATCCTATCTATGCTATATGGGCTAGAAACTCTTTAGGTCCAGCAGCAGCGGGAACTACAATGGCTAAAACTATTCATCACGATGTAGGTGAATATGGCAATGGAATACTTTGTAAATGAGCAACATATACAATTACTAACGCAATTCGTAGAAATTCTCAAAATTCTGCAATTTCTATGGAAAGGTTACATAAAAAAATGAATAACATTTCAGTTGTTCCTTTCTTTACTTCTAGTTGATTTAATACTGAAGAAACATTAAATGAAATTCTAAAAGAAAATGGAGAAATTTGAGTTAACGATATATTTGGAAAACCAAAGAAAATAGTAAATATAAAAGTAAATAATTTTTACGGAACTCCCACAATAACAGTTAATTATGAAACTGAAGATGGAAGTACTAGTAGTAAAACTTTTGGACAGAATGGGTTAACAGTATATGACCTCGATCAGGTATTTGGTGGTGCATGAATACAGAAAAAACAAAATGGAGTTCTAGATTATGTAGAAAATCTTCAAAATGAAATGGTTGTAGATTTCCTAACTAGAGCAAGTAAATATGTTAATTATGATATTAAAGAAAAAGTTATTTCTTACTTAATTAATACTTCTGCAATTAAAAGAGGCGCTGTAAATATTAATGACGCTCAGAGATACTATGATGATGAAGATTTTTCTACAATGATGATTAGTACCAAATACGGAGGATTAATGATGGATTCTGAGCATAATGTAGATGGACATGTGCGAGAAATGTCTCAGATTATGGCTTCTTTGGTTCAAAATGGTTACTCTGAAGAAGAAGCTAAAAAAATATATTCAGATATTGGTAAAATTATAGAGACTACGGCTACAAATCTTTTTGATGGAACCTCTCTTTCTTCGGATGAAAGAAAGAATGTAATTGAAAGAATGTTAATTAGAGCTTTAAAAGTTTCTAAAACTGGTGGAATTGGAGCTTCAGATGCAATTATTCTATATGCTGATAGAGAAATTAAAGGACCAAATGGTAAAATTTTAAGACAAGCAGTTCCATTTTCATTGTCTGATATTAAAAATAAATTTCAAGCTACAGTAAACGCATATTTAACCAATGAAGCATTAATTCGTCAATATCCAGGTTTACAAGCTGTAAATACTCCTTCTAGAGGAATTATTCAATACTATAAATTTAACAATGGAATATTTAATTATGAATCTGCTGTTAAATGAGTAAAGAATGAAATGACCGACGCTGAAAGATATAGACTTGCAGCTTTCTTTGATGAGCCATATTTAGATTATAATGATGAGACTGCAGTTAGGCATGCATTTAAACCATATAAAACTGAGAAAACATATGAATTATTCAATAAACTTTCATATTTTCTAGGTAGAGTTTCAGGAGAAGGAAAACACGACTATTTAGAATTTAAAGATAAGTATGGAAATCTTCCACACGGATTATTTGAAAATGCAATGAAAGAGATATTTAAACCTCTTTCTGATAATCCTGCTTATATAGAAACATATAATTCTGCAATTTCTCAATTATATGAACTTTCGCATACAACTAATCCTGAAATGATTACAGATTTTTGTGAAGGACAGTTTCTAAAGAAAGTTTGAGATCCTAGGGATCTTCAAATAGGTCAATCTATTATTGTTAAAAGGAAAGGAGATAAATTCTTTAGAAAGATAACATTAGAAAGCGCCTACCAAAGAGACATATGAGTTAATCTTGAGGATTTCAGTAATGTAGATATATATAGAATAATTTTAGCTCCAGAAGATTTAAAACAACCACAACTACAAATTGAAGTAAAGACTGAAAATGAAATTGGTTCTAAAGATTTAGGAATAAAAACTGAATGAGATTTAGATGTTGTTCGAGCAATGTATTATTTTAGAGAATTGAATTCAAAAGATCCATCTAAAATTCAATTTTATGATAAAAAAGTAAATTTAGTAGACAAAGTTCTAAATAAAATATATAGTTTTGGTAATAAATATAATTTTTCTAGACATGCTGCATTACTTATTAGTTCAGATAGTTTTTATCCAGTAGTTAAAGATAAAAATATTCAAGGGCAAATAATAAAGATTCTTAGAGCTTATCAGCAAGAAATCTACTACCAATTAAAGCAGAAGGGAACCTTAACTTCTCAAGATGAAATTTTAGGACTTCAAGAATCTTTCAACTTTTTTAGTAATACATCTCCTACTAATAAAGATTTTCCAGAAATTCAAAGTATTACTTTTAAAGAAGTTACTCCAGGAGAAATAGCCGTTTCTGCTGCATATGCAAAAGAATTTATGATTAAAGAAGGAGATGACTTAGGTCAAATTCTTAGAGAAGGAGCAAATTTCTTTAGAAAAAGATTACCATTATTGTCGGATATTTCTGACGATTTAAATCCTGATCAATATGACGCAGTTCTTTTAGATAAATTAGGGAATCAAATAGTTGTTAAAGTTGTAAAACCGAATGAAATTTGGAATCCAGTTGACGAAAACGGAGAATCTTTATTTTATGAGGACGAAGAAGGAGTTGATAGACAATCTATTAATGTTCTTTATAATGGAAATACAATATGTTCCAATAAAGATTGAGATGCTAAAAAAATTAAAATTGGTAAAATAGCAAGATCTCAAAAAGGAAAACCATACAAAATAATTATTCTTCAAGATATTAACGATTTAAAATTATTTGAGGATTCTTCACAATTTAATTCTAAAGAAACAACTTTTAATTTTACTAGAGATAATGTTAAAATGTTGTTTGGTTATGCCAAAAATAAATTAAAGAAAAATAGAAATGGAGAATATGGAATTCCTTTGGGAATTCACAAAAATTATATAAAAGAAAAAGATGCAGTAAAAAATCTAAATGGCTTACAGAATTGGCAAAGAGAACAATCAGAAAATTATTTAAATAGAAGATCTGAACTTTTAGCTAAAAATTTTGAAAAAACTTTACTTTATTTTGGTACTCGTATTCCATCACAAGCTATGCAGTCTGGTATGTCTTTAAAGGTCGTTACTTTTGTTGGAAATGGAGGTAATCAAGTATTTATTCCTGGTGCTATGCATTGATTTGAAGGAGCTGATTATGATATTGATAAAACGTATATGATGAGATTGGGTCTAAATAATGGATATTTAGATATTCTTTCTGATTTATATGAAGATTTTGGAGATAAATGTACAACACTAAGCATTCCAAATAAAAATATTTCATATGAAGTTTCTGAAGAAAATCTTCCAGATCAATTATCATTAGAAGTTAGAAACGGTTTAGCAAATAATAACGGTAGGTATTTTTATAATGGAACCCATTATGTAAATGCCTCTGCGTTAATGGATTCTCCTGATTATATGATAAATAATGATGAGATGTTTAAGAGCATAAAGAAAATTCTCAATGACTCTGAACAACATCCTGACGCAAGTAAAAATATAATTGTAGTTAATGACAACAATTATGAACCAGATGTCATGGATGATCTGACTGATTTATTAGGAGATTTTCTCAAAAAACATAATTCTACTAAAATGGATAATAGTAGTAAAGTTGCTGCTGCTCTAATGAATAGAAATGTAATAAATGCATATGAAATATTTAGAGATCCATTAAACTTTATAAGTGCTTCTGACCCAATTAGTTTCGGTGAAATTAAGAAATATGCAAAAAATTCTACTCTTGGAGGTCGAGAGAAATATGTTTCTATTTGAAATGGTAGTTCTAAAGGAATTATGCAGGAGCAATTTATGCTAGGTAAAGATGAAATTGGAATTATTGCTACTTCTATTAAAAGTTATTTACAAAAAACAAATGTAGTTAATGCAGCAGTATTAAGAGCTGCAGACTCAATTAGAAGTAGAGATTTAGAAACTGCTCTAAAAATACTAGATAAATACTGTTTTAAAGTTATAGATTTAAATGGAATAGAAAGATTGGGAATATTAGCAAATATTAATCTTAGACCATTATATGAAGCACTTACTTCTTTAAATGAAAATAAACTATTTGTTAGAAATGTTCCAACCAAATTTGATTTATTATATAATAATCCTGATGGGACTTTTAATTTTAAAGGATTATTAGATGATTTAAGTGAAGTAAATGCAAAAGAAGATGTGTTAATGGCACTTTCTGCCCTATTAAGTGCGGCGACTGATAATGCTAAGGAATTAATACTAAGTAAAATTAATGCCTCTCAATCTACTATAGATCTTTTTTGTTCTATGCTTGGAACTGGATATTCTATAAAAGAAATTCTTGATGTATTCTCTTCTCCATGATTTACCTTGGCTGATACTTTGATGAAGAATAACTTATACGCTCAATCTGATAATACCAAAACGTTAGGAAGAGTAATAGATTTTATAACTGGAAATAGTACTCTACTTTCTGGTAAATATCAACAACGATTTATAGAATTATTAAATTGCGAAGAATTTCTATATAAAACTACTGATTCTGGAGCACAAGTATTTAGATTTAATAAACCTGCTAAAGATTATTATGAAAAATATTTAAAAGATCTTCAAGATCCGAATAGTAGTTATCAAGGAAATAAGGATTCTAAAGATCCGATGGAGCAAAAAAGCACAATAGAAAAACGTCTAGAGTTTGCTAATATGCTTTTAATAGGAGAAAATTATAAAGAAGCATTGAAAGCACTAGAAGATTTTTATAATAAAGTAGAAGCAAGAGAAAAAATACTAAATGCAAAAAAACGTAAATTTCAAGGAAATGATGATGACCAAACCGACGATTATTACGATTCTTTAATGCAAATAGATGAAGGATCTGAATTTGATTTTGGATTTGATGATTTAGAACCTGATTTTGGACAAGAGCCAGAGCCGGAATTCGATATAGATGATCCGGATATGATTACTCCTAAAAAGACTAGAATCATTAAGAATCTTACATTTAGAGATTTTACTCTAGAAGATGTAAATACTATCAGAGCATATTTAGATGACGTAAAATTTAAAAATAAGATGGTTAATAGAATTAGACACAACGGAAATCAAAATATTTCGGTTTTAACGAAAATTAAAGAAAACGTTATTCCTGTTTCTGATGAAAATAAGATTTTAGGAAAAATGAATAAATGTAATCAGGGTTTAGTTAGTTCTTCTGAAGATTTATATAACTTTACTAAAGCTATAGAAATATATTTCAACAATGAATTAAGAAAAGTTCCTGAGGAAAAACGAAGAGAAGGTTTTCCTGATAAATTTAGTTTAGAAGAGTTTTTAACTAATGAAGTTACTCAAAAAACGATAATTGAATTATTCGATGAATTAAAACATGAAAGTAATGTTCTTAGAATGATGAAAGAATCTGACAACTTCTGGAATATGTTTAAAATATATAAATTTGCAATAGAAAATAGTAAAATTCAATATAATACTGATCTTACTTGGAAATTAATTAATAACGTTTTAATTAAAATTTATGGAAAAGATAATGCTTATTTATATCATAAAGTTAATACCGATCAATATAAAATAATTAATTCTGTTGTTTCAGATGCATTAGTATTTGGATTCTTAAAATCTCTTCCTGAAAATCAAAGAGTGTTTAAATTTTCAAAAGGAGTTGCTTATTATCCAACTACTGCAAATCAATTTGCAGCAAACGATAATGATTGAACGTATGATACACCAGTAACTAGTAGTTCTGATGGAACTATAGATATAGGAACTGCTTCAGGCTCAGCTACATTCAAAAGATGAATGGATACTACCATTTTACATCAATTAAAAGCAAGATTTAAAGATAATGCTTTTATTCGTAATTTACATACTGAAGAAAAGTTTGATCCAATTCAAAAACAAGGTACTCCTTATTTGACTATAGGAATAGATATGACTAATATTTCCAATTCAACAAAACTTAAATCTCAGTTTAATACTGTAAAATTAGCTTATGATTTAATAGCTGATGAAGAAATTGAATTCTATGGAAATACAATGAAATTAAAAGATATGTTATATTTATATAACTTAATACAAAATAAAGGAGTTCCTACAAGCAATAGTTTTAATGCATTATTTGGAGATCATATGGTGAAGGATATAATGAATAATGATACCATTATGAATAAACACTGAACTTTCTTAAATAATTTAGATACGTTAAAAACTAGTAAACAACGAGATATATTCGAATCTAATTTTATGGAAAATTTAGTAAAGGATTCAATATGAAGACTTGCATCAAATCTTAGTTCTAGAATTCAAATTAATGCACAAAGTGAAGAAAATGTAATTAAACCTATAACATCTAAAATAGATAACAGATTAATAGGATTTAGTGTTGATAAAACCTCTATTTATTTAATTGGAGGAGATTTTAGATTTAACTTACCATTTACTAGTGGAGTAGTTTATAATCAAAAACCTTCTATGTTTGGATCTGCAAACACTTCTACACACTTTTTCTCTGAAAAATCAGGATCGGCATCTAGAATTAGAACAAAAACGTTTTTAACAGAAGCGCTACAAAAATATGTAAAATTAGGTTATATAAAAATACTTGACGGTATAGATGATTGAAAATCAGTACCTTTAACTGATGAAGAAAAAAATTCTGCGCAAAACTGAAGTCTTTTTGCCCATGATGGAATATTTTATATAAATATGAATACAATTGATGAATTAACTCCTGCTAGAGTTTTAGTTCCATTAATGTCGATTGTGGCAAATAATTATAAAGATAAAGAAACTGGTAAATATGTTTATAAAGATATGTGAAACAATCTTCTTAAATCGCTTAAAGATAACCAATTTTACGATCATTACTATAAAAGAACATTTAATGGTAAGGATCCTAACTCTGATTTCTTTAAAAGCTTTGCAGGAACTTCAACTGATGAATTAGTTTTAGCAACATACATAACAGATCAACTAATTACTAATGGAATATTTGAAAGTGAAGAGTCTAAATCTCAAACAGATGCAGATTTTAATAATGGAATTGCCGCAATCGTAAATATGCTTTTAGGATTAAAAATGGAAGTTAAAGACTTACCAACACTTTCATTTGCCAATTTAGGACAAATAATTAAAGGTTTTGGAACTATGATGAATGACGCTAGTAAAGATTTTAAAACTACGGTTGTAGAAAATGCAAATATGAGAAATCTTATTCGAGCAATGATAAACAATAACAAATTAACAATTAGTGGAAACTGCTAGTTATGAGTAAATGTAATATAAAAATAGAATATAATGGAATAGTAGAAGAATTCGATAATTATTCTGATCTTCTAGTATTTATAGATCAAAACATGTCTGATCTTTGGAAACAATATTTCTCTCCGGATAATACCGGAGAGAAATCTGCTCCTTTGATCAGATTTAGAATTACTGATCCAAGTTTACAAGAAATGGAAGATTCTACTAGAGGTAAATTTGTTACTGATAATTCTAGTATTACTGAATCTTTTGAAGGAGACGGTGGAAGTATTATAGAAGAGATCACTAAAAACCATAAAAAACTTAATGGTGGAGTTGGAGTTTCAACAGTAATTTCTACAAAATTTAACTATAATGGAGAAGATAAATGCTTAAAAGGTAAATTCTTTGATAAAAATTATATCTATACAAAGCTTAAAAATAATCCAGATGTAATAGATATAGAAGCAAGTCTTAATCATTATAAAGAAATACTTAATTGAAAAGCCGAACAAGGAGAATTTATTCACGCGTGTTTAGAAGCGGCAATTCTAGACAAATCTATGCCTACTTCTACTTCACTTTCTACAGAACTTCAAGAATCAATATATGAACAAGCTAGAGCATTTGTAAACAAAATAAAAGAAATCCATGGAGAAGACTGTGAATTTGAAGTAGAATATCCAATTATAGCAAAACAAGTTTCCAAAAAATTTAAAGATTTTATAGATCCAGCTGGAACAAAAGGGATTGAAACAATATATGGATTTGCTGATTTACTAGTAAAAGATAAAGATGGAAATATTCATCTTTATGATTTTAAAACGTCTGAAACTCCTTATGATAGAATGTCTTCCACTCAAAGACATGGATATGCTACTCAATTAGCTGTTTATGCTCAAATGCTCAAACAATGAGGAATAAAAATAGATGATACAAATATTCATATTGTTCCAATTCAAATGATTTTAAAAACTAATGAAGATGGTGATAAAATTAAGGATTTGGAAACTGTAAATATATGACAACCTTCTGCTAGCAGAAATTCATATCCATCTCTAACTTTACTTTGAAATCGTCATATAAAAGGAATGACTATTTCTAAAATTAATCAATGAATTCCAACTAGAGCAAATATTTCTGTATCTAATCTAGATAAAAATGTTTCAAAATTAATACGAGAAATATTTCCTCCAGAATTACTTAGTTATGGAAGCGTTGCTTCTTCAGAAAGCTCTAGAGAAAGTTCAGTTCAGGATATAAAAGATCGATTAATAAATATTAAACCAGGAACTTCTGACTATGATTTAGGTTTTAGAAAAAAACTTAGATTAAATAGATTCATTGATTCTGATGAACTTAAAGAATTTGGAGATGTTGTTAATGGCTATTTATATATACAAGAAGATAAAATAGAAGAAGCATGTAGAACGTATGCAGCATTATACAATGAAGCAAATAAAGTAAATCTACTAAATCAAGGAAAAGAATTAGTAGATGTTTTAGAAAGTGGTTCTATTGAAATTTTAGATGAATATATAGAAAAACTAGGAGGAGACAAACAAAGAAATTGAGCTAGAGTTCAATTAATTCCTTATGTTAAAAATGGTTGAAAAATTATTTCAAATGAACAACTTTTAGCAAATGGAATTGTTATATTTTCTAATACAAAAGCCGGAAGACCTGAGTATGATATAGTTATGTTATCTAATAGGCATCTTCATACTAGATATGATTTTGCAAAATCAATAACAACTTCCAGACACGCCACTTCTGTTGCTGGAGCATTTTTCTATGATGATGAAGGAATTGATAACAAAAATGTTTTAATTGCAGAATATGGTAATATGCTTCTAATGAAAGCTATGGCATATATAACTTCGAATACTGACTTTTTTAGACAAGCAACAATTAGATCAGTTAGAGCTTGAAATATAAATCAAGGAGAAGAAACGTATGCTGGAAATACAATGCTTCAAAGAAGTTGAACTACCATAATGAGAGGTTTTTATAATAAAGGAGTTCCTGAGTTTGATTCTGAAGGTAAAGTAGTTAGAGATTCTGATAAATCTCCAATACGTCATAGGAAATCAATAAAAGGAATTGCTAGTTCTTATACGGAGGGTGGAGAAACTAAATATATTTTTCAACCAGATGCTAGAGCATTATTAGATATAGCAATAGATATTTTAACTGATTCTCCTAATCAAAATCGTTTAAATGTTTTGAATAGTTTAGATTCTGACGAATCAAATACAATAGAAGAAGTTACGGAAAAACAAATTATGGCTTTACTTAGAAGTTATTCTAATCATTGTACTAATTCTAATGGAGAAATTACTGATCCTACCGATATTTCTGCTAATGAAGATTCAGTTGCAAAACATTATATACTTCAAGCATGATTGGCATTAAAAGGAAAATATTTGACCTGAGAAAAAGATATGACTTGAGGAGGGGCAAGTATTACAGCACCTGCTATGGCAGATTCCGTAATTGCAAGAACTGTAAATGATACAATGGCTTCTTATATGAATTCCTTACGTAGAGATTATATAAAATCTGCTAGAGAATGGAGGACTATTCTTCTTAAATGCTATGAAGAAATGGGGCAAAATATTGGAACAATGAATGAAAATAAATTCTTTAGTGATTATTTTATAAAAAATAAAGAAAAATATAAACTTTATTCATTAACAGAATTTGCAAATAAGTATGGTGAAGAATCTTCTATGTATAAATTAATGGAAATGTTTCAAAGAAGAAAAACAAAAGAAGGAATTGAATACTCTGAAAATATTCCATTAGTTAAAGGGGGTCCTTTAGAAAGACTTTATTCTCAGGGACTTATTAAAAAAGCTTGAGAAGATATAAAAGAAGTATGAAGTTTATTTAAAGCCCCTATAGATGATGAATTTTCCCATCCTGATTATATAGTATTAGATGGTGATGAACAAACTAGAGAAGACGCCTTATCTAATCATGAAAAAGGTTATTATTCATTTAATCTAGATTATGTTTTTCTCCATAATTTACAACAACAAAAACGTAAATACTGGCAAATTCAGTATGATCCAATTTTTGCTGCAATTAAAAACGGAATTGCATTTATGAATCAATTTCAAGGAGGATTTAATGGAGATGAAAAAAAGTTGAGTATGACTGAAAAATGAATAAACGATTATATCAAAACTCGTTATGAAAATAAAAGTGTCATTGAAAAATCTCTGCGTAAATGAATGGGATTAATAGACCAGATTACTGGTTTTGCTTCTGGGGTTCAACTTTGATTTAATTCTCGTGCAATGGTTCGAGAAATGTTTACTTCTCTTATGATTGGAGTTACTAGATCAATTTCTCATGAATATCCTTCAATTACTTCTGAAATGTACAAAAAAGCTTTAGAAAAAGTAATTGGCTCTGAGGATAAATTAGACTTAGATGGCATGTTATACCAACAAAATTCATATTTTGGTATGGCAAATATGGATATTTCTGGACTTGCAGATGCAATGAAAACTGGTAGATGAAATTTTTGAAATCTTTCAGGAAGATCTCCTTATATAACTTCTTCACTTCCAGATCTTTATTATAGAAATGCAATTTTATTAGCAAAAATGATTGCTGATGGAGTTGATGAAGCTTATTATATAGATGAGGACGGAGTTTATAGATATCATTTTGATAAAGATAAACGATTTAATATATTAAAAACTGGAGGAAGAAATCTTTCAAAAGAAGATTATGAAAGATATTTAAAAACCGTAGTATTATATAATGAAATTGTAGATGATTTAAATACGAGAAGAGAATTGTACGCAGAAAACGGAAATAATCCCGCTATGATGGAGCATATTCAAGTTGGAGATACTGATATTCCTGCATTATGGGATGCTTATACGGATGCTGAATTGCAAGGAATCCGAAATTATTCTGATAAACTATATGGTCACTATAATAGTGAAAATGAAATGGCTTTAAAAAAACAATTTTTAGGTCATTATTTACTTCAGTATAGAACATTTATGTCATCTCGTTTAGAGCAAAATATACAAGGAGAACATGCTACAAATATAGTACATTATAGATATTATGATAATCCAGAAGGAAAGCAAATATACAAAGTAATGCAAGATGATGGTTCATTTATATTAAAACCATCTGATGAAGTTACTGATGAAGAAAAAGAAAACGGAAAAGCTATTATATATATGGAAAAAGTAGGTTTGTCTCAACCAGGTATGGTTACTAATTTAGTTAATGGAGCAAAAGCATTAATTCATTTCAAGGAAAATCCTGAAGATTTTAGATCATGATGAGCTACTCCAGTTCATAGACAATTACTTACGTTATTTTTGTTAGATAACTTTATTACTGCTTTGTTAATGTTTGTACTTAATTGAGCTATAGGAAATAAGAAAAATACTAAATATCAACCAATTAAAAATGATAATTGGTGAAGGCGTTGATCATATGGAGTTTTAGCAGGATCTTTCCAAGACGGTCCTATATGGAATCTTTTTGGACAAATAAACTCATTAGACCCTCCAGTTATTTCTCAGATATCTAATTGATATAATGATATTTGTGCAGTATTAACTGGAAATGAGAATCTTATGCATTCTTTAGTAGAAAATTTTGGTATGACTAGAGAATTTTCTCATTATTTTGATTTAGACCAGTATAATTTATAGTTTCTGGGTTTAAAAAAAGCCGGGAAGGAAATAACTCCTTACCCGGCTTAATTTTATATTCTACGACCTAATTTTCTCACAATTTCTTCATACTCAGGATGTTCCTGTTTATTTTGTTCATCAGTAAAAGCGAATAAAATTGCTCATTGATCTGGAAAATTAATAGATGGTTTTATGCAAAAATATCTAAAATATTTATGTCCATAATAATAAATTCCATTACAAATTTTAATTCTTTGTAAATCTTCAGTTAATAAATAATTTGTAGCAGGCCAAAATAATGCTTTGATTGTATAAATCTTGTCCCTTTCAGGTTTAGATTTTAAATTCCCGATCATTACAAGTTATCGTTAGATTCTACACTATCAACTACTTCCGTAGTATCAATTTGATTATCAATATTTTCGGTTTTATTCCTATTTCCGCAGCTACACATCATTGCTGCTACTATAAACAAAATTGCTATTTTCTTCATACTTTATTCTATTTAAATCACTTAAATAACATTTTATCTTGCGCATTAGTAGTCTTTTAGAAATTGCATTATCAGCAATTTCATATTTTGTATATAAACTTCTCAGACTACTAATTATATAATCTTTGTAACTCATTAAATATCAAGTTCTTTTAACAAAAATTCACAACTAGCGATTAATTTTCTACCACATCTAATGTCAACACTAACTTCCTTTAAATCACTATTATATGAAATTCTCGTATTAATCTTTTCTTTTAATTTTTGTTCTATTTCTTCTTTTTTAATCATGAAGAATCATTAAAACAATTGCTCCTATTCAACTAAAAAATAAACCTATGAAAACACTAATCCAATTATAGTGCCCAAAAAGATTCTTTTTATTTGCCTGATTATAACAAATGATTGTAGGTCAAACAAATCATAAAAAGATTCAAGCTATAAAAATAAGTGCTATAAATAAAAATGCTAAAATTTTCATTATTCTTTATTTTTATTTTTATTTTGATTATACATTTCTCCACCTATGACTATTAATAATATTATTAATAAACAAGTCATACCTATAATCTGTGTCATATTATTCTTTTAAATTAAAATATTTTAAAAACTTCTCTTTAGTTGTATCAAAATTAATTGTGAAAATTTTATCTACAATTCTACTAACCGGATCTGTGTATCTGTCTAACAATTTAATTTGTTTAGATTTTTTTATCTGATTTATAGTTTCATGGTCTGGAAAAATTTCAATAAGATCATCATCTAATTTTAAAGTAGTTATATTCTTTTCAGGATCATATTCAAAATCTGGGCCTTTTCTATAAGCAACTACTTTAAAAAGATTATCAGGGTCATAAATAACTCCAATACTAGAGCCGGAAAGATCTGCATTAGGAACTATATATATTCTATAAATTATCATTAAATAAATTTTAAAAGTGCCTCCAATTCTTCATTACTAGAAACTGATTCATCATAATAATGATAAACCTGATCAGGTTTATATTTAGCTAAAGTAATTCGAAATCTTGTATTTACACCGCCAACATCTAATCTTAAATCTTTTTTATAAATTCAAAACCATGGAAGTTGTATATCAACACAATCCATTCAACGTTTTTGAAAATTATTAATCCATATTTTTTTACAACAAATGTTACAACAAAGTTCAAAAGAATAAACAATTTTAGAAGCATCTATTAAATAAATATAAACAATGGTTGTATATGGATCTAATATTTTAAAATAAATTCTAGATTTATACATATCTTAACAATGCTTTAATTTTGTAAAACAAAACTTTTAAACTAGAATCATTTTTAATAATAAAATCAAATTCTTTATCGTTCAATAAATCAATAACTTCCTTTTCAGAAGCGTGATTTCCTGGTTGTATTCCAGGTCTATAAATATAAATTAATTTTCCATTTTTATTCTTAACTGCTTTTGCTTCAGCTTTAAATCTTAAATCACTAATAATTAGATTCTTAGGATTATTTAAAACAGTATTTATTCAAACATTTTTACCAAAATATTTTTGACATATTTCAGTACCAAAATACTGCATTAATTGTCTAACAGTTAAAGAATAATCTTTTAAAGTATCTTCAGTTTGAAGAAGTTTAACAAAATTTCTATCTCCTAGTCTTACTGGATTTTTAAAGAATCTTAAAGTTGAAAGTTCAATATCAGTATTTTCCTTAAATTCTCTATCTTCAAACTTACAAATATCTATATTCAATAAAGATGCCAACATTTGTTTTAAAGTATCAGCAAAAGCTACCTTATGCCAACGTTTAAATAATTTTGGTAAATGTTTATAACATCAATAATTACGAAAACATGCTGGACTATTTAATAAATAATCCAGCATATTTGCAACTTCAGTTTTACCGGAATTTTTTAATCCAGCAATAGCAATAATATTTCTACTCAACTATAATTTTTATATTAGGGATAAAAGGAGCATTTGGTTCTCTTAGCCTAAAAGAATTCTTTTCAACATACTCCTTAAACAAAGGTTTTAATAATCTTCCTACCTGAGCAATTTCATAATCTGAAAATTTATCACCAGGTTCTGCTAAGGCATATGCCCAATTAGGAAATGAACCAATGTATTTCCTATCTGCATCAACTGAATTTAACATTTTTCTAACTGCTACAGAATTTAAGGCCTTATTTGAATTAACAACATTCCAATGTTTATAAAGCAGAGTTTTAATAATTGTAGGAGTTTCAAAAACATTAAATCCAGTTAAAAGTTTTAATCCCATTTCTACTACAGATTGATCAGTAGAATTCAACATTGAATCAATTGAGTCTATATCTGACTCACTTATAATAGGTAAACTTTTAGAAATTTCTAAATCTAACATTGTATCAGTAATTATAGGTTTTGTATATTTTCCAAGTAAAATATCTATTGCAAAAGAATTTTCCCTATCTACTTCTGCAATATGAGCCGTTTGAACAAATTCTAAATCAACTTTATTCCAAAGTTTTATACATTCTAAAAAATGCTTCTCATCGACAAAACGAGAATCATAAATTCCTTTCGAAATACCAAATAAATTATTACTACATTTATCCTTATAAATTCTCATTTTTGAATACATAGAAATCCATCTCTCTGGAACTTCTGGAATTACAATACAATCACATTTATCTGGTTTAATTGTTCTTTTATAATCAGTTCCCATTAATTTAAATCTAGGAAATTTAGATTTAGGATGAAAATAAATCTTCTTTCCTGTAACTCCAACAGCAAGAGACTTAGAATACTGATCCATTAAAGCTTTAGGATCTGAAATATCAGTTGGAAATACAATTCTGTCTGTTCTATTCCACGTTCTAAAAATATCATAAAAATCTCCAGTTCTAGAAAAATTTTTAATTAATTCCCAATCGCTAGTACAAAGTCCTACATATGCATTATTTTCGTACCAATATAACATATTACAAAAGTTTCATTCTAATTGACGGTATCATTAATACTTTATTCATTTTAGCAGCATATTTAGTTGCTAAATTTTTAATTACATTGAAGATTAAATCTTCAGTAAAAAGTTTATCCTTAGAGTTAATTATATCCAGTAGCCTATCTTGAACTACCGCACTTTTACAACCCTTAGTTTCAAAATAAACCATTGAATAATTCAACAGTCTAGTAGCTAGCACACTAGCAATTTCTGGTCTATACATATCTCCATCATAAACACAAGATTTAATTTGAGGAGCTACAGTTTCCCAACTTTTTAATAACATATCTTTTGGAGAAATAAGTTTATCTAACTTATTAGCTATAAACGTAGTGAATAATCCTCCAATTATATTATCTTTATCAAAAGGAAAACAACCTTTAGAAATATCCAAAATAAGACATAAATTTTCAGGTTTAGACCAATCAGAAATACCTGAAATGGCATTTCCAAACATTGTATAAGATCGTGCATTTACAACATTTACTCCATCTTTTGATTCAAAAATTTCAGAACTATAAGAAAGAGCAAAATTAATCACACGATCATCTATACCAGCTCGTTCTGCATAATCAGACCAAACCTTTACATCAAATTTTACTGGAAAATTAACATATCTAGTCAAAATTGCACTATCCTGAGATTGTACATTGAATTCACCTGAATCAGGATTACTTGAAAGTACTAGAGTAGTATATTTTGGAAGTTCCCAAGTCATATATTTTCCAGTACAAATAATTTCCATAACGCAATTCATTATAACAGAATTAGTTCTATTCCAATCATCAAGTGTAACTAGAATTCCATTTGGATTTTCTTCTCTAGGAAGCCATGCAGGCGGTGCATATGCCATTCTAGATTCAGTAGTTATTTCATAAGTTTCACAAGGTTTTTGAAAATAAGTAGACATTGTGTCTTGAGGAACCCATTTAGTACAAATAATATTGCCATTTTCATCTAACTCATTAACTTTATACTCTTTAATAGGAAATCCAGAAATATCTCCAATTTCCTCAACTTGACTAAGAGAAACTTTTACATAAGTCATTCCTCTTTCCTTGGCTATTTGTTCAATTATCGAAGTTTTTCCGCAACCTGGTAAACCTTCACATCCAACGGTAATTGGGTATTTTCCTTCATCTACTAATTTTCTATTATTATCAATTAAATAATTAAGTATCCTTTTAAATTCTTGTAAATTAATTTCGTTCTGCATTTTCTTTTGGTATATATAAAGTTTTTCCTTGAAATTGTCTTGTATGATCTCCTTCTGAGGTTATAATCCACATTGCTTGTCCTAGCACTTTTATAGGATTTGATTCTATCCAACCATCAGTAAATAAGACTATTGTCTGATAGTCTCTTCGGTGATCATTAAAATATTCTATTGCCGGACTAAGTATTGTGCCTCCACGGCCATTTATTTTTCCATCCCATTTTCCAGTATAATCATAAATTTTATTTACTTTAGTATCACATTCACAAATTGTTACTTTTGCTCCTGCTTTATAAATATGATTTATTTCACTGAAAAAATCGCATAATTCTTTATCTGAAACACTTCCAGAAGTATCAATTACTAGAAATATATTTGATTTCCTTTTATGCTTCAGTCCTGAAGCATCTGGAAATCTATTTGATTCTTTTTTTCTAGTCTTCTTTATATCAACATCTATAATTGTTCCTAGCATTCTTCTAAAATAAGCTTTCCAATTAAATATTGCTGGTTTTTGTTTAAACAATTCATTAATTATTTCAGAAAGTTCTCCAGGAATTGTTCCCTGCATTTTTTGTACTTGCTCTGCAGTTTGTTTTAAGATGTGATTTAATTGATTTTCAATCAATTTCTTTTCATTATCAGATAATTGATTATAATTTCCCCATTTAGAATGATCATCAATTGTATTTCCACTAGATTTTCCGCTACTAGTAGATTGATTATTTTGGTTAGCGTCTTGCCCACCTCCTTGGCCGGATTGATCACCAGATGATTTAGGTAACAAATCATAATATACTTTTGATCCAGCTCTAGGGGGCATTTCTTTATGTTCCCAAATATACCAACCTCCAGGTGAAATAAATCCAGTATAATTAGAAACTTCTAAATCTTCAGCTATATTTGCTCTATTAGAATCAGGAAATCTATCAGAAAATTCTAAATGTTTCAGGCAAATGTGAAGTAATTCATGTTGTAGTAAATTAAGCCTACAATCATCATTATCTAGAGAATTCCAAAACTCTTCATTAACAATTAATTCATAATTAATTCCATTAATATGAACATACGCAGTTTTGCAATCATCACTAGGTATAGCAAATCTCCTTTTTAAGGAAAGTAAAAACAATCCATAAAAAGGAGATTTAATCAATAATCGTTTAGTTGCTTGTTCTAGATTCATCGGTATATCTATTAAAAATTGTTTTAAAAACTAAATATTCATCTTCTTCCATATCATCAAAAACATCTAGTCCAAAAATAATTTCATTAACACCCTGAGAAATAAGAACTTGTTTTAATCGTTCAGTAAAATCTTTACTAAGTTTCATCTTTTTTCTTTTTATTTATTTGTGCTTCAAGTTCCATTAAACCTTTATCATATTCATCCCAATATTCAGGTTTAATGAAACATTTATTTAATCCCCAATATGAATACCTTTGATCAGTGTTTACAGTAGTCCATTTTCCTACTCCATTAATCGCATATTTGAGATCTAACGGCTTTTCTCCATAAAGATAATAGAGAATACCTTCCCAATAAAAATTATCGTTTGCAGCGTCATTTCCAGGACATTTAAGCCACCATGAAAAAGACAGCCCAAAGATAACTATTGTAAATTGAGGAGAATATTCATAACGAAAATCATATGAAGTCCATTTTGTTTTCCAGCCAAAATCATGATTAAAAATATAAAAAGATAACCAAATTGGAAGTTGATAATACGGTTTAATCCAATTTAAATGCCATTTTTTAAGTTTTTTCCTAAAATCACGATTCCATACTCTATCCCAAGAATTTAAATTTCCGGGAAGTTTATGATAAGATGTGTCTCCATAATCCCATTTAGCAATTTCTCCATTTTTCATTTTATCTCCTTTTCTATAAGTTATTATATTACAACCAGATCTAACTTGATAAGAATTTTTGTAAATAAATTTTTTAGGAAATAAATTAATTATTGGGCCACGTCTCCATACAGGCAAACAATGATCGTTTCTCCACAATCCAAATTTAAAATATAATTTAGGTTTTATAAAAACTTTTTTAACTTTATTATAAGTTTCATATAATTTAATCCAAGCCATTTATAATTAATTCTTTACTATAAGGTAGAGTTTTAATCCAATCACAGAATTTATGCCAATGAAGAAGTCTATGATCTTTCCTTTGTTTATAAATTCTTCTAAGAGTTTGATAACTAAAAAGTTGAACTCTTTTTTGCATTGTACCTTCTTTGAGCTCTTCTTTTGTTTTAACTAGTTCTTCATTTGAAAGTCCTTTACAATCAACGTGCATTGTAGATTCAGAACTAAGTCTGTCTGTACCAATGTGATATGTATCTGCTTCTTGCCATCAAAATCGTGGAGCATTAATTTCACATCAAACAATTATTCTACGAAGAACTTTTGCGTGTTCGTCTCCTCTTTTAAGAAGAATTTGCATAAGTTCCAAATCTTTTGGTTGTAAAGTTATAGCAGTTCTATATTGAATTAAATCAATTTCATTCTCAGTAATTAATTTAAAATCTACATTACTTCTACATTCTTTACTAAAAGGAAGTCTAAGAGCTTGTAATGCAGCTCCTAATCCTCCTATTTCCAACGTTTTAACATTAAAATTAGATAAACTTTCCACTATAAGGTCCCCATTTTAAAGTATAATCAATTTCTTCTTTGTGTTCTTTATAAAATTCAGTATTATTATATTGCTCTCGAATCATATTCATAAACCAATTTCTATAAGAAGTATTTGGAGAAGCACCAAGAATTAAACTAGAATGAATTCGTTCACAATCATAGCTTTTAAGTTTGTTTTCTCTACAAATTCTTCTTTCTATACTAAATTGAATTTCTTCTGGTAGCCAATGATATCTATAATCCACACATTTTATATTTTTCTCCTTATTAAAATAAGGAGTTAAATCCAAAGATGGGACTGAATATTTATACATTTCTATCAAAATTTGATCAAGTATTTTACTTGCTTTCGATTTCATCTAAAATATCATATAATTGTACAAGAGTTATTACTCCGACGTGCCTTTTAATGACTTGATCTTCACCATCAAGAAAAACCAAAGTAGGTAAATTTCTGACTCCATATTTGGTTGGTATATCGTCATCAGTATCACAGTCAATATATTGCAAAGGAACTCGATTATCATATTTTTTAAGATTTTCTGCTAAAACTCTACATCCAGAGCACCAAGTAGCTCCAAAATCCAAAATTTTTTTACATTTCATTTTTCAACTTTTTTAAAATTTCCTTTTTTCTAAGTAATTCAGTTTTAGCAATTAACATATTCATTTCAGGTTTAATTACTTCTGAATAACAATCATTTATATAACCAGTTTTTATTTGATTAATCTTTTCCAAACCAGGCCCAACTACGTGATAATTAATAATTTTATGATTATCAATCACTTGATTAGCATAGACTAAATATTTATAAATTTTTGAATAAACCGCTTTTATTTCTGTTATACTACAAACATCAAAATCTCTATAAAGCAAATCACTCAATAATTTATACGTATCATCTATATTTTTTCTGATTTTTAAAGTATCAAAATCAACTAACAATTTGACATGCTCTTTTATAATATACTTTTTATCTAAACAACTTAATATCCAAGCAGTTAAATCATTATTTGTTATATATTTGAAATACAATTGAATAGGAAAATGAATAATTGGAATATCTTTATATTTATCTGGAAGTTTATATGCGTATTTTGTAATTAAAACATATTTATCAACTCCAGAAGTTAATCCAAACAAATCAGGAGGAAGAAAATATCCATATAGAATATCTTCATCCTCCTGAATATATTTCACAAAATCTTTAAGCATCCAAAATTTGCTCTTGTGCTTGATCAAAATCAGATGGAGAAACTAGATTACGGAGAGTATTTTCTAGATCATCATTTCTTAATTTAACCCAATTAGGGTATACTTCTTCTAGAATAAGTTGAAGTTCAAGAAATTCCTTGTTAGTAAGTGGTATCTGCAAATACGGACAACTACCAAAAACACTACGCTGTTTTTCTGGAATACAAATCATAATTGCTGGCCCGTGTTCAGGATCATCTGAATCAAAAGGCTTTTGATTTACAGTATAAGTAGCATCTTTAGACCACGAAATTTTAACATTTCCAAAAGTAGCTCTAAATGATTCAAAACTACTTGGATACTTCTCTTTCAACAATTTGAAAATCAATTCTTTAATTTTTGTATAATCCATATTAATCATTAATTATATTATACCACACATCATCAAAATTAGGACGGTTATCTTTATCATAACCAAATACCCAATCTTCAAGAATATCAGCAGCTTCTACTCCAAACTGGGAATCAAGAAACATTCTAATGATTTTATTATATTTATTATAAATAGATTCATCATCAGAATCCCAAATATTAATTCCAAACTCTTTATCAAGTCTATATACTTCTTTTTCAACAGATTCCCATTCTTTAAGAATGGCAAGTACTTCTTCTTTAGTTAGAGTTGAATTATGTTCATTATTATTTTTCTTCAAATCATCACAACTTGAATTTTCACATTCTAATTGTTCTTCTACTTCAGAACTTTCCTTCTTTTTAAGCTCTTCATCAAGTTTGTCAAGTTCTTTATCGGTAATTCCCATTGCTCCAAATAGCACTTGAGCAAGTGGATTATTTCTAACTTCATTAAGCATTTTTGAATCAATTTCCTTCATATTATTCCAATTTTAAATATCTTTGTCCAATCTAACAGCTTCCCACACGGGTTGGAGTGGAATTCCATCATCAGACAAATAAAAATAAGTACACGTTGCTTTTTTGCCAATTATATTATTTATATCAGCAAAAAGTGCTTCTTTATCTTCTTTACTTCCTACTGGTTTAGCTAGAAACTCTTTATTATCATCAGTTTTCATTTTAAAAACTAAATCTTCAACTCCACGAAGTCCAAGTTTATATCCTATTGTATTGAATTCCTGTGACTTACGTCTTTTGAGTTTAATCATCTGCCTAGCACCAGGTTCATATTTCTTTGTAGGATCTCTAAGCACAGCTCCTTCCCATCCTTCAGAAACATATTTATCATGCAACTTCCACATTAATTTTTCATTATTTGGGATTTTTTCTTGTGGAAGTATTTGTATCATAATTTCATCATCTTTGAAATTACGATTTGGATCAAATCCCAAATTTAAATCTTCTTTAAACTTTTGAATTACTTTATATCTTTCTTCAAAAGTCTTGCCAGTATCAACTATATCATAAACATAATAATGTAAAAAATATGGTACTGGACCATCTTCTAATCTTCCACAACCACTAATTTGTTGTAGAGTTAGACGTTTATTATTTTGAATTAAATATAATTCTCCATCAAGCACTAAATCAGGATGTTGCTTAAAATATTCAATCAATTTAGGATTATTTCTAATATGTTTAGTAGGATAATCATACATGCCACCACCCCTACTTCCAAAATGTAAAACTCCTTGATTTATAAATAGTTCTGCTCTCAAACCATCAATTTTCCTTGAGACATACCATTCTTTTACTTTAGACAGTGTACTCTTCGGAACACTTTCAATAAGTTTTGCCAACATTGGTTTTAAAACTCCATTTTGGTCTTTCTTTTCTTTAGGAAGTACTTTATCTGGATCGAAGTCACTAAGTTGTTTATAACCAAGATCTTCTATATCTTTATAACCCTTATCCTTATATTTTTTTATAATTGCGTTAAATTCTAATTCTGCTTGTTCTTTTATAGTTCTTTTTACTCTACCAGCTCCTATATAAATTCCTGGTCTTGGAACTAATTTTCCTTTATATAATCCAGTTTCCCCAGTAATAGTATAATATTCCCCATCCATTTTAGGATGGTGAGTTAATTTTAAATTTGCAATTCTAATTTTACCTTTAGAATCTCTACAAATTAATGTTTTCATAAATAACACTTTTATTATCTCTTCTTTCTTCAGGCAAACAACTTAGTTTTTGATTTTCACAATGATAACTTTTATTAAAAATGCAATTCTTGCAACTAAAAGTATCTTGCTTAATTACTTTAATCTTTTTAGATTTAAAATAAAATATTTCAGATATTATTCTTTCCATAATTTAAAATTATAATCAGAGTGACATCCAAAACAAGCATTGCCAGAATATCCATTTCTAGGAAGATTGCAATCCTGATTACGTCTAAAATAACAAGTTCGACAAAAGCCTTGACTATGAATAAGATATAATCCGTTATAAAAAAATATTTCGTTATTAAAAAATCTCATTATTTTCCTGTACTTCCAAAACCGCCTAAACCTCTATCAGAATCAGAAAGTTTTTCTACTTCATTAAATCCTATCATTGGATATGGTAAAATAATTAATTGTGCAATTCTCTCTCCAGGAACGTATCTACATACTCCGTCGTCCTTTAATTTTTTAAATCTAACTTTTATAGAATTTCTATAACTAGAATCAATAACTCCAACAGAATTTGCTTGTACCAAATCCAATTTAGACACACTACTTCTAGGAAAAACTAAGCCAACATATCCTTTTGGAATTTCTAGAGCAATTCCAGTATCATATTCTATATATTCATCAGTGTCGTTCATTGAAACTGCTACTAAATCCATTCCAGCGTCAGTACTATGCGCATATTTAGGAATTATTGCTAATTCATTTGTCTTTTTAATATTAATTATAAGTTCTTCTTGCATTATTTCCAAAATTTATAAGTTATATCAGTTGCTTTTCCAGTATTTTTATCTATTTGCCACATTTGTTGATTAGTAGTTTTACTATCTAAAGGCCCTTTTTCAGCTATATAAGGCCCTAATTTTATAAAGTTGAAGGGAATCCCTCTAAAGAAATTTTCAGGGCTCAAATCGGGCATATTTTGCTTTCCAGAATACCAAGCAGATTTAAGATTTGGATAATGAGTTTCTAACAAAAGTCCCAAAGTCCAAATATAATCTGGATCATTGTCTCCGCCCATAAAACAAATTGTAGAAATACCAGAATTTTGTTTTATTAATTTTTCTAGTTCTTCAAAAGTTAATTCAGTACCAATATCTTCAGCTAAATAAGATGAATGGCAACCTTCGCAATGATTAGGACATCCAGAAATATTTATACATAAAGCGATTTCATCAGGAATTTCTCTAAGTCCAATAAAAGTTTCTACATATTTAACCATTTCTTTTTGTTTTTGGAATATATTGATAAGGATTAATTAAAGTTGATTTATATAATTTATTATCAATATTATGCACATCTGACCAACAATCAATTCCTTTTAAAATATCTGTAATTACTTCATCAGTAATTTCATATTTAGAATCAATTTCTAATTTTGCATTTAACATTATAGTCTTTTTCATTATTCAAAATCTTTTAAATATTTAATATAATAAATATAATATTCTGGAGAAATCTTTTGAAAATGATTTTCAAAATTAAATTGCATTGAAGTAAATAATTTCCGAAATTCAATTGGATATCTATGAAACAAATATAATAATTCAGATTTTTGTTTCATAGACAATGATTCCCATAATTGTTTTCTATTCATCTTCGAAAATAATAAAAGTAGAAGCGGTAACAGTCCAATCATTAGGAACTGACGGTTGATTTGGGAACCGAACATTTGGAATATTAACGGTTTCAATTGTTGGTTTATATATTTGCTTGTATTCCTCTACAGTACAAGTAATTACATCACCATTAGATTTAAATATTGTCATTGTTTAAATATTTAATTAAAAGTGAACTCATTTGACCTTGAATAACTTGTTTAAATGATTTATAAAATTTTTCATTTTCTAACAAATTGGTTAAATCAAGACCGTTACTTTTACAAGTTATTGTAAAATTATTAAAAAGATTTCCAATATATCTATCTATTTGTTTCATTTTTATCTTGTTTTTTATCTAATTCGTTTCTAAGAAATTCAAAATCTCGATTAATTTGAGTATAGGCCTCAATAAAATTTCTATTTAAATCTTGAATATCTTTAAGATTCATTAAAAGACATATTGCAATAAGTATAATTAAAATAATTATAAATATAACTATGAATATCATACTATTCTTTAATTTTTACTTTATATATCTTTTTAAGTTGTTCTAATTCACATTTATATACTTTTATCATATTATCTAACTCTTTTTCTTTATCTTTTAAAACAAAAGTGGCAAAAAGAGAAAGAAGTACTATAAGTATTAATATAGCAATTAAAAATTCTTCAATAATTACCTCGTACACTCATTATATTTAAGTAAGCTATAATATATAATTTGAGATTTAAAATCCCCCTTCGTGTCTGGAAGCAATTCAAATATTTTAAATAGAGACTTTTCTGGTTCAGAAGTATTTCTTCTACAAAAATCTACAATTTCATTTGCAAATTTCTTTGTATATTCTTTATTATCTATTATCATATTTTTTCTTTTTAAATAAAATGACGTAATGATTATCTTCTGGAGTTATTTCAATTTGTAAATTACAGTCTTTAGCTCTTTCAGAATTATATAATATTTCATCTGGAGAACTATTAATTATAAAATATCCCTTTTCTGAAACTTCATTTAAAATTGTTTCATTTATTTGTTTAATACCATCTAAAGTTCTAATCATCAACTCTTTATAATTGTTCGTTATAGGAACTTTTTTATTTTCTTCTAATAATTGAACTTTAGCAGAAAGAAGTTTTACTTTATCTACTAGATTGTCAACAGTAGATTGTAAATTAACATTACATTTACTTATAGCCTTTATTTGTTCGGTCATATCGGGACTTTTCGTATCAGGTCTTTTAAGTAATTTTTTAATAGTTTCAATTTTGGTAAAAAGAATACATATACCTCCAAGTATAATTATAATAAGAGGTATGATTATATAAATAATTACTTCCATTACTTTCTTTTTAATCTATTTATAATCTTTTCTACAAGTTCAGTTAATTTCTGTACTTCAAAATAAGCTAAAACTCCTAGAAAACCACAAATTATAAAAATTATATTAAGTATTGTTTGTATATTTAATTTCTCTATTTTGAGCTTTTTTGAGCCCCACCTTTTTATATATATTATAATTTTTTCATCATCCATTTCGGTTATAGAATTTTCAGGTAGAGTCATTTATTTATTTGATTTTGTGCGATTGCAAGATTTACAAAGCATTTGAAGATTTTCAGTAGTAGTCTTACCACCTGAAACCCAAGGAGTTATATGATCTGCATCCATTTCATCAATTTCAAAATGTTTTCCACATTTTGGACAAATTCCTTTCTGTTTTTCATATGCAGAACGTTTTTGACTTTCTGTAAATGTACGAATATTAAGAACTTTTTCTAGAGTTTTTCCAGACAACAAATATTCATAAATTCCAGATTTTTTAGTAACATCATCATCAATCATTAGTCTAACTATTTCTTTTTCAAGTAGATCGGTATCATAATCATTTTGATGATATTTATTATAAAATTCTCCCCAAGCAAGTCCTTTCATTTCCTTTCTATATTTTGGAAATACGGAAGAAATCCAAGTAATAACCTGTGTAAAATACAACCATAATTTAGATGCATTTTGATCCTTTTGATGTTCAGCCATATAATCCTCTATATGACCGGAAGAAATCCATTCAAGAGCAGTTTCTAAATAATCCTGTCTAATTGGACTACCTTTCATATAATCCTTTGCTAAATTATACGCTGGACCTAATTGTTTACTAAAATATTTCTTTGCATCTGTAAGCCAACTACCAGTATATATTGCATTTCTAAGTTCTTGATCTGTAAGCTTTTCTCCAGCTATATTAATCACTTTAAACCATTCAAGTTTTTCAACTTCCGTTCCTTCACAAACATATACATCTATTTGATAATTAAGTATTTGTTGTTGTTCCTCTGAAGTTAAATTATGAAAAAATTGATGATTAATTGAAAACTCTTTATTTACATATTGACAAATGGATAATGTACGTTGCTGACCATCAAGTACTTCGTAAGTTCCATCTGCATTTTTACTCCAATAAAAAGTATTAAGTGGGAAATTAGCTCTAACAGAGCGAATTACAGCGTCTCTTTGAGTGTCTTTATAAACAAATTCTCTTTGATACGCAGGACGGATGTTGAGCCTTTTATTAAGTCCCCAACATCCGTCTTCATTTGTATTTATATAATTTTCAGTTAAATCTTTAACCGATATTTTCGTTTGTGTTATTTTCATTTTTCTTTTTAATCTTGGTTTGCGGTACAAAAGAAATCATCATCAGAAAAAACATAATTGCTATATTCATTTAGAATTTCTTCATCAGAAATTATATTGTCTATTTCGGCAATTTCACCTAGAGAAATACTTTCATTAGTTTCTTCTTGATAAATTTTATCTAAATATCGCCATTTAAGTTCAGTAAATTGTTCTTTAGATAATTCATTAATTGTCATATTTTTAAGTTTTTTGCAATTTAAAATTTTGGGCCTAACTAGAACTTGGTTCAAATTTTCTCCAGATATTCGGTTACCGTTTAAAAATAAAAACGAAGGCGTTTTAAACGGAAAACCAAAATATACTAGGATGCTTATTCGAGAGATCTAATCATTAAACGGGAATATTTTATTTTTCCAGAAATTAAGCAACAGCCGCCTCTGTCTGCTTTATTCTCTTGATAACCAACGCTTTTGTGATATTGCGAAAATGATTTTCTTGTATTTCCAGAAGCTTGGCCCAAAATTTTAAATTGACTTGGATTATGTTTTTCCAAGAAAGTAATTGGAACTCCCCAAATAGGATGTTTTATAATACATTCATTATTAATTATTTTTAAATCTTCTCCATAAGCTTTTTTCCAATCATCTAAATTTTGTGGAATTGGTATTTTTATTTCTTTATCTTTCGGAATATTAACCGTTTTATCTATATGAAAAGCACAGTAATTATCATAAGCTGGAAATTTAGAAATGTCAAATTTTTGAGTTAAAATAAGATTTTCTTTTCTATTTTTAACCTCTAGATTTGTTAACCAAGAAATTCCCGGAACTTTTGTATATTTTTTTCCATCTTCTTCCCACTTTGCTTCATAAGTATCTGGTATTCGGAATGTTAAAGCTTTATTAAAAGAGTATCCGGACCATATCTCTTTATTAAAAATATAAGGAAAAACTTCTTTACATATAACAACATTCATATTGCACATTATAAGAAATTTCTTTTTGTATTTCATTAATTGTGGTATGTATTCAGTTCCTACAAGAGAAAACGGTGGATTAGTTACGACTATATCACTCTCTTTCAATAAGTTAATACTTTCTTCACTTCTAAAATCACCATTTTGTTTAAGTGGAGTTTTTACTATATCTCCTTTTGTTATTTTTCCATCTCCATCTATATCAGCAGAAAGCTCTAGTTTATAAGTAGGTTTTTCAGCATCATAATGTGTAGAAATTAATTTTTTAAGTTTATATTCTTCAAAATTAAGTTCAAAAAACTTCCAAAAATTACTCTCTTCTGGATCATCACAATTACAATAAACTACTTTTCCTTCAAATTGGGATTTATAATGTTTTAACTCTTTTTCAACGTCTGAAATAAGGGTATAAAATTCATCATTCTTTGCCTTTTTAGCTTGTGTTAAATTTTTATTTTTTGCCATATAATTAATTAATTTTTAGTTAATTAAATATACAAAAATTCTTCCAAAATACAAAATATATTTTGGAAGAATTTTAATTTTAATTAATCAATATGTGAATATATTCTAGTTTTTTGTTCTTGCTGTCTTCCAGCACTCCAATTTTTAATTTTAGTTAAATACCCAATTACGCGATCGTAGTAGTCAATTTTCGTACTACCACAATGTGGACATTTAGTTATTGGAGTTTTTGTTATAAAACCGCATTCTTGACATTCTGCATTTGGAACATTAAAAGTTAAATATTTACATCCAACTTCTCCAGCATAAGTTAAAAGTTTTATATATTGCTCCTTTGAAAGATGAGAATCAAGATTTATATGGGCTGCTGAACCCGGTTATTCATATATTTCTATATGACCTGACTATATCTTAACGAAATAAATCGCAAAACCTATTTCGAACTACGTACTAATAGTAGTTCTACTCTCCCGATACGGAGATAGTCGATACAGGATTATAATCATTAATGTTAATAACTTTTCCATTTAATACTCAACATTTTTTTATTTTACGATAAATCGGAATATTACTATAACTCCGATCAATTACTCCTCGAAAACTTTGTTTAGTCTGGCCTTGTTTTCCAAACTTTTTAAAAGTTTCAGTTAAAGAATGATTTACATAATATTTACGAATTTCTAAAACTTCAAAATTAGAAAAGAGTGCATTTTTATTATTCTCACCTGAAATATTTTTTCCCATTATTTTTATATGAAGCTTTTTATTTTCTTCAGTATAAACTTCAGAAGAAATCCCCTTTCAAGTTTGCCCTTCTCAAATTTTTTCAAAAGCAGAATAGGAAATCTTATCTTTATAGAATTTTCAACATTGTGTCGTTCCAATTTTACACTCTGCATATATTTTTCTAATATTTTTTACATCTTCAACGGTTAATTTAGTACGAGGATTTGCATCAAATTGGCATTTTTCTCCTCCTCAAGTTACATTATAACCGTTTTGAGTAACGTGAGATTTATATTGTTTTATATAATACCTCTCACGATTTCCTAAAACTTTAATATCAGTAATTCCTTCTTCTATAATTTCAAATTTAAAATTTGAAATTCCGTATTTTTTAAACGCTAAGTATAAAGGTTTATTTCCTTTTTTATCTTTATAACTTTTATGTTGGATTCAACGTTTATAAATATTATTTGTTATTCCAACATAACATTTTTGATTAATTAAATTTGTTATTTTATATACTCACATATTTTTATAATTTTATTAATACAAATATAATAAAAATATGGAGGATTTGCAATACATTAATAATTATTTTCCCACGGTATTCCCATGCCTTTCAGTTTAGGGTTCACCGTTAGCATTTTATACCCCGCTAGTTAGCGGAAAAGGTTTAACAGGCAGTCAAGCTACCATCTAAGTTATCTCCACAAAAATCTCTACCATGAAGATAAATTTTATCTAAAATAGAAATATTTGGATCGTTTGGTTTATAAATATAACTAGCGTACAAATTAGTATCACTAGGAACTCAATAACCATCTTTTTTATCTCGATTATAGAGTTTTATAGAAGCAGATTCGCCATTCTGTTACACGCTCTCGGGGAACATTTTTTTAAGTTCCTCTAAAGGAGAGAGCTGATCTAATATATAAAATAAATCTCTATTTGGTCCATACTCGCCACAAATTTCTTTTTCTTTTGTTATACGAGCCAAAATAGCTTCTGCTTTTGTGTCAAAATATCCTAAGTGAATAGATTTATAATTACTCATAATTACGGCAGAATATTTAGAATAATTATAACCATTATATTTTTTATGAAATCGTACTCCAACAACTTTATCTTTTTTTCTTAAATTTTGTGAATTTTGATGTTGTGTACAAATACGGAGATTCTGTTTTCGATTATCTAGAGAATCTCCATTAATATGATCTACTACTTGATCTATAGAATATTTAACATCTGCAAGTCCTACTAAAAATCTATGTACTGCTATTTTTCTTCCAGTACCAAGTACTGAAAAATGTGCATAAATTTTATCTGTTTGGTGTCTTGCATATAATTTATAATTTTTGAATTTTTCCTTATCTTCCTTATCTATTTTTGTTCTAGCAACTTCTTGTTGATTTTTATCTTTTAAAATACACTCATAATAATCTCCACAATCAACTCATTCGTTTGGAGAATAAATTGTTTCAGAGATTTTTCCTTTACGTGTCATCTGAAGATAGTGTTTTCTACAATAAATCTTAGAATTTATTTCTCCCATTTTAGGAGCACCACAAATACAACATTTTAAATCTTTTGGATCTTTTTTATGAACTCGCTTTGTTTCATCTGTAATTTTTTGATATTTAACCATTTGCTGAAAATGTTTTTCACATAAAGCATATTCGTTATATCTTCTAAAGCGAATTTCATCTTTTGTTGCACCACAAACAAAACAAACTGCATTTTTTGGCATTTCTGTTCGTTTTGATGGAATTAATTTTAAACCTATTAATTTTGATCAATCTCCCATATTTATATATTTTTTTATTTTATATACAAATATAGTGATTCTCCGGGAAAATTCAAAATAAATTTATATTATTTTATATATTAGACGGTTAATTATTTCTAATTAACTCTCTATGTTACCATAGAGTTCGGACTATTACATACGTATTTCTACGTCCTTTCTATTTAGTCTCTCACGCTGCACGGAATTCTCCTGCTTGCGCCTCGTTGTCCATTAAGGAGTTTCGAGTCAATTAAGAAAGGTTTATACACCGCACGTTCGTTTACGGTGTAAATTCTGTATTGAACATCAATGAGTTAGACTTATGAAGTTGATTTTGTTCTTTAATTGTACTAAAAATTAAATTACAAAATTTTTTATAAGACTCGTTTTTATTACATTGATAACCAAGAAATTCAGCACCTTGATTTAGCCCATTAATACCAATTGTTAAATATTGCTTTTTAAGATCTATAAAACCAGCAGTATAAGTAGTTAATAATCCAGCATCTAAGAGTCTTCTAAGACATGAATTATAAGCAGTTTGATATTTATAAATTCTTTCTAGAATTTCAGTTAAATATACTTTCAAACTTTCTTGAAGATCTTTGTCAGTTCTGAGTAAACTTCCTATAAACTCAGAAGAAGCTTTTCCAGATTTTTCTTCAACAGAAACATTAACTTTCATCGAATTATACCAATCTTGAATAATACGATTAAAATTAAGAGTTATAACGTTCTGACTACCAGTCATTTCACCAATTTGACCATTAGTAAAATTAAATTGAGGTTTTGAAATTTTTGAGCTTAAGCGGCAACACGAACTCAAACTTTCAGGAGAATCATTTATATAAGTAAAAAATGAATTTCCTTCAGCATATTCTTGACATGCATATTCAAAAAGTTCTTGATCAATAAAGTGTTTATCTTTATAAATAAGAGCTACAGAAACAACTGGAAAAGTTAAAATACATTTAAGTCTCTCTTGATTAAGCCAGTGTAAGTATTTCTTTTGTAACCAGTTAAAAGTTTCCCATATTGGAGCAGAACCATCTGGAAAATAAAATTCTCCATACATGGTATTGAAAAATTCTTTGTCAAAAATTGAAATATTCCAAAAAACTGATTGGCCTCCCCGTGCTGAAGCAGGTTGATTGATACTATAAGTGACTTGTTGAAAATATTGAAGAATTTGAGTTTCTATTGTACGATCTTTTTTTCCATGAGAAATAACTTCATCCAAATGATAAATATAATCATTTCCCCATTCTTGTCTACAGAATCAATCCATACATAGTAGAAATCCAGGAGTTGCACAAGCCCCTTTATATTGAGAAGCTATTGCAAATACCATATTTATAAATATTCCACAGAAACTTTCAAGAGATTCTGGTTTAGCAGAAAGACCTCCAAGTTTTTTAATTCCATGGGTTAGAAAAGGATACATTGTAATTGCAACACAGTAAGGCATTCCAATTTGAGAACTAGAATCATGAAGATAAGCAATTGTATTAAAATCATTCATCATTTGTTTATAATCAAAATTTGGATATAATTTTCGAAGTTCATTTTCGAGCATTCGATAATTGGTATTTTGATTATTTTCTTTATGAATTTCAGCGTTTAAAACAGCTATATTATGATTAGAAACATTAGAATTATCATCAATTGTAGCATTTGCAGTATTATCAGAATGAATATAATTATCTATAAAAGTTAAATTCTTTTCAGCAGATTCTCGTAATTGCCTATGTTCCTCTCTATAAATAATATATGATTTAGCTACTTTATATTCACCACATTGCATTAATGAAGTTTCTACAATATCTTGTATTTTCTCTACACTTAGTTCATTGTCAACTAGTTCCAATTTATTTTTAATTGATCAAATAACTGGATCTATTCTAGTTTCTTTTTCAATTCCACAAGAAGAAAAAGCAGCTTTAACTGCTTTTTTAATCTTATTAAAATCAAATTCTTGTTTTGTTCCGTCTCGTTTATTTACCAACATAATTACTTTCTGGAATATTTAAATAAAACTGAATTGTTTCTATATCTTCTTTTTTCTTATTTATCATTTCATCTATATCAAAATGAAACTTTTTAACATTCTTCTTTTTACCAAGAATTTCTTTTGCTCAACATATAAACATTGCTTCCATATTTTGAGCTTCTATTTTTGGAATTCCCCAATCAATTATAACACAATAATATTTTCTAGGATGAGTTTTTATCATTTTCTTTATGAAATCATTATGAGTATGACTTCTAGAATAAAATTTATCATGAATTATATCGTAAAATTCAACACCATTTCCTATATAAGCAAGATTTCCATATAAAGGACATTTTACAGTTGGAACAATTACTTCATTATCTCCCTTTTCAAAAAGAAAATATTCTCCAAATTGAAGGTCTTTCGGATGTAAACTAGTAGTTCAATATTTAAATCTTTTAAAAAGATTTTGTTTTTCTTCCAAAGTTCTAGAATACAAAAAAGTTTCACATTTATATAAACTATTTGAAACTTTTATAGGAGTTAAAAGACCATTAAAAATCTTTTCGTACTTCGTCATATATTTTCTTTTTAGAAATTCCAAAAATTAAATATCTACCTTTTGCAGTATCAGTATGATGTATTTCAAAACATCTAGCTTCAGGATTAGGAAGTCTAATAACTAGATTACCAACAATAGGTTCTCTATACTTGGACATTAACTTCTTAGCTAATTTAACTGCTCTAACTTTCTCTTTTGCCTGAGCTAATAGAGTCCCGTCTGATTTTAAACGGATTTCATATAATTTAGTAATCCCAGGAACCCAACCTTTATGATAATATGTTATTTTCCATTGATTTTTCTTCATATGAACTCCTTGATTTAGAGTAATTACATACCCATCACCAGGTTTTGCATGCTGAGGAAATTTATAAAACATATCCACTTGAAAGGCTTTTAGTTTCTTTTCATCCGTAGGACTACCTGCTTTCTTTCAAAACCTTGTTACGTTGGAAACATGATCAAAACCATATTCCTTTGCTATATTTCTTGCGTCCCAGAGAGTATATGCTTTAACTCTTAGAACGTCCATTGAAAAATTCAATATCCGCATCTTCACCAAATATTTTATATGCTGCCACTCGTTTTAATAAATCTTCATATTCTTTTTTACCTTTTTCAAGCAAAGAATCACTTACTCTATAACAAGCTGATGCATAATTACCAATAGTTTGTACAACTAAAAAATTAAATTCAAAATTCCAATTATGCGTATAACCATATTCTTTTTTACAATACTCTTCAAGCATTGTTTTATATAATGCTGCCTGTCTATAATAATGATAAGTATATAAACTACCAGTTTCTCGCATAAATCCATCAATAAAATGACCAGAAGTCTTTAGATCGTTGATTGTTAGTAATTTACCATCTTCATCAATGCTCCAATTATCTGCTTTTGCTTTTACTTTTAAAATAGCTACTCTACTTTTATAAATAACAGCAAAATCCAAAAATATAGCATCCTCATTATAACTCTTTATAGGAGAACCAAATATATCTACTGGATGTAATTTACTCATAATTGCTTTATTTGCTTCTAGAGAAGCAATTGCACTAGTAGCTATTTCATAATTTTTATCATCTAGAGTAAAAGTATTTTCATCTAAATCTTTGGCTTTCATATAATAAGAAAATCCCTTTTTAATTATATCTGGTATTTTCTTTTCCCAAGTTTCAGAATAATAGTCTACTTCTTCACAAGCTTTCTTAATAGAATTATAAATTGTATCTCCAGATTTTCTATATTTTATAATTTTATCAATTACTTCACCAAGTTTTGCGGTAGGTTTTTGCATCTTTTCAGCAAGAGAAAATGTTTCTTTTTCTAGCATACGTGCATGAACTACGGTGCCATTTTTTAATGAAGTTGTTGTAAATTTTGGAGGATGTTTAAATAATTGAAAATTACCACCTTCCTCAGGATTAATATATTTTAATCTAGAATTAGAAATATATTCTCCATATGATGGAGAAAAATATTCATCATCACTAATTTTTAATCTTCTAGCAGAATCAGCAATTGGAATTATTTGAAATTTATTTAAATCTAAATGAATTACACTCATTATTTTAAATATTTTAATTGGGACAAACTATTAATTCTATGATGTCCAACATTATAATGTCTATTTGCCGGATTATCAACTAAATAACAAAATATCCCATTATCTTTACATTCTTTAAACGTGCTAAATTTATCATCTAGCATAATTGAAACTCCTAATTTTTTTAGAGTTTCTAATTTTGATTGGTTCCATTCAAGCGAAATAATTGGTGCTTTAGGAAGATTATGTTTTTGAATTGCTTCCTGAGTCCATTCAATAGGAATTGATCTTGCAGTTATATAATAATCTATTTCAAAAGGAATTTCCTGTTGTTTAACTGGAAGATTAACCCAAAACTCTTTATCTTTTTGAAGCTTTTCTAGATTATCAGACATATTATAATCTCCATTCCAATAATCAGAAAGTTTAGTATTAAACTTTTCTTCATATGCTTTATGGAAATCAAAAATTACATCATCTAAATCACAACCTATAATGCAATTTTTAATTTTAGATAAATCCCGATCATCTCCTTGTGGATATATTTTATAATATTCACATAAAATTAAAGCATCTTCAGCAACATGAGCCATATTTAACAATCCATCATCAGTAAAATCATTACCTTGCTCATATTCAATCAGATGCTTTTTTAAATTGGAAAGTACTTCACTCCAAGCAATTCCGTCTTTCCATTTATTTTTTTCATATTTCTCCAATTTGGTACTAAATACTTTGTTAACTTCGTTTAGCCCATGTGGAGGTATTAAATCATATCTTATTTCCATCTGTTTAAAAGGCTTTTACGTGGCCTTAGACGAACTATTTTTAGTTTTCTATAGTGTTATTTATCTCAGACTCTGAAACCTCATTAGAAGCGTTCTTTTGAGATTCTTGTTTAGACCAAGCAGAAAGAGTTGCTAGAAAAAATCCAGCTAGAAAATTTGAAAAATGAACTTCCTCTTCTCTATCTTTGGCAAACTTAGATAAATCTGTTTGGTAGTTAATTTCACCTTCATCTTGAATAAATGTAACTTTAATTTCACTACCAGCTTGTTTAAACGTCACTACACACTTATTTTGATTCTTCTTTGCCATATTTAGTTTTAATTAAATCGTAAAATAACTCTTTGTCCATAATAACGCATTCGCCTTCTGAACAAAAGTTTTTATTTTTCTTTACTTGTTTGTTTCAAATCAAACAAAAATCTTTTGGATCTACTGTAGATTGTGAACGAATTGCAAAATACTGTGGAGTATTTTGAGTCTTTTTAATTTGAATTTTTATAGGAAGTTGATTATCAATAGAATAGATGTCTACTTTATTATCATCTTCTGCTTTTGAATAATTCCTAGTAGTTCCAACATTAAATCCTAATTCTTTCAATTCATTCATTATTTTGACTTCATAGGCAATGCCTCGTTTTCTGGAATTGTTTGGCATTTTAATATATATTTATTTAAAAACTTCATCGCTTCATCTTTTCCATATTTTTTATAAAAATCGCTGAAATCTTTTTCCTTAAAATCTCCAGGAATATAAAAACAATCTAATTCTGGATGATCTTTTTTAATTTTTTCTAAATATGCTTTTCCGGGAGCATCATTATCAAACCAAACTATAATTCTTTTAAATTTAGATTTTAATTTCATTAATTGTTCATCAGAAAGAAAAACATTCTCACTATTTGGGGCTACTGAAGAAATCCCAAATTCATATAAAAGCATTACATCTTTGAGTGATTTTTGAACAATTACCAAATCTCCACCCTTTCTTGGTAAATTAATGGCTCCTTGTAACGTAGATGAGTCTTTATTAGAAATAAATTTTAGCTTTCGATTTCCTGGAAAATAAATTTTCCACTTTTCAACTCCATTCTTAATTCCACCATAATATCCAAAAACTAACTGATTAGGAGTTTCAAGATGAAACAAATTATCATTTAAGAAAACATTTTTACAAGAAAAGACCCTGAATTTTTTCAAGGTCTTTTCTGTAATTCCAAATTTTGCTCACCAATCTAATTCATACTGTTGAAATGGTCTAATTTCTACTCTAATTATGGCTTCCTTTTTTTCATCTAAAACAACTTTACTTTCTTTAACTGGATTTTTAGGTAATTCATTATATTTTTGAATACCAAAATCATTAGCAGCTATCATTAATGCCTTTTCATATGAACAATTAAACTTGTTCATCACAACATAAATCCAATCTCCGCAATAATTTGAACCAAAGTCTTTTACAATGATTTTACCAGATTTAGTTTTATAATAACCAACGGTAGCATGACGATCTACTCGGTGTTTAGCCTTAAATAGACCTTTCTGCATAGGAACTCCATAATAATTAGAAATTAATGTTTCTTGAGAAACCCTCTTTTCAATTAGTTCTTTGGTTAGAATTATGGGCATTTGCATATCCATAATTCATTATTTTAGATTAATCAAAAGGAAGATCGTCTACTGCATCATCGTCTTTGGCATCTACTGAAATACCAGCAAGAAGCTCTGAACCAGTTTTCTTAGAAGCCATATCTGTAGGCTTAGCATTCTTAGCAGCTTCAATTTTCTTAGTTTCAGAAGGAGTGAGAACTACCTTACCGGGCTCACCAATAAATCTAGTAGCAATACCAAGAGCACCGTTACGGGTAATTTTAGCTGGAAAACCAGGAATTTGATTATAATTATTTTTACCGGAAGGAACAAGTTTAACATCCATTTCCTTTCCAATATATGGAGCAGTAAGTTTCTGAAGAATTTTAACTACTTGATCAAAAGTACCTGCAATTTTAACAGTACCATTATCAATTTGTTCCTTAAATTTAGAATCACAAGCCTCCAAAATCTCTCTAACAGCAATCATAAAATGCTCTACTTGAGAAGGATTTTCTCCATAAATAGACTGAGTTCTCTGATCGTTAGTTGGTTCGAAAAAATTATGAGTAAAAGCACCATAATCTTCAATTTCCAAATTTAGAGACATTACATTATAAGATTGTCCATTCTGAGAATTGAGTACATCCTTTGTAAGTCCCTGAAAAGTACACTTGTGAATACCTGCAGAAAGGAATTTTGATCCGCTCTCTACTGCATTGGCGGTTGTTGAAATATTAAAATTCATATAATTATTTATTAATAATTGTTAAAGAAATTTCTGAACTATTTGTTTCTGCATTTTTTAGTTTAAATCCAGATTTAAACTTTTCTAATACAAATTTGGTTCCATATTTTTGTAAAAATTTATTTTGTTCTCCTCTATATGAAACCGTATTAGTTTTAGTCAACTTGTTTCCATCATTAATTCCAAACATATCAGGAGTTCCAATTAATGGAATAGGTTGATTATTTTCCATATAATAGTTAATACAAACTCTATCTCCAGATTGAATACCGAGTAGTTGAACTGCATTATTTGTTAAAATTAATTTATTCTCAGTTAATTCAATATCTGGAAGTAGAGTTGTAATATTTTGATTATTCATTAATTAGCAAGTGAAGGAAATATTCGATCCCAATGAGGAGTAAAAGTACCATCTTCATTACGTTCTGCTACAATAATATCTTTATTTGCTAAATGCGCTGGTCTAGCACCAGTAAGAACCTCTCCATCTGCTCCAAATTGAATACAGAGATTTGATTCCTCATCTCTATGAACCCAGCCAATAGCATCCGATTTTGCTGAAAGAATCCTACTAACTTTTCCAGTTAAATCTAGAGTTTTAAGATTATTTGTTGCATTTTCAGAAAGAGCCGAATCTTTAACGTGACCACAAATAATAAGATTTGGAGCACAAGAAGCAACCATATCTATAATTTTCTCAATTGAAGTTCTCCAGAAAGTATAACCACTACCATTTGGTAACTCTACAGGATTTTTTACATCTGCATATCTATCTGAAAACATCGGAGAATTTTGGTAGAGTTTAATTGCCAATGGTTTAGCCATTTCTTCTACAGCAGTAATTGTATCAATTGTAATAAATTTATACGGTTTTCCAGCATCTTTAATAGCTTTGCAAACCTCATTAAGATCTTTTAATGAATTAATTTTTACTTTTAACGCATCTACATAAGATGATCCGTTTTCAAAATCAAGAATTAAATTATTTTCAAGAGAAGCAAGAACAGTAGTCTTCCCTACTTTAGGTAATCCAAAGAGTATTAAATATTTAGGATCCTGTGTTTCAGCAGGAATTTTAGTTTTTGGAAGTTCAATCATAAAAATTAAAATTTATAAACAATTTCTTTTTTATCATTTTCAGAAGTATTGTCTTCTACTTCATTTTGAATCTCATTTTCTGTTGAAGGAACTGTGTCCAAATGCATATAGAGAGAAAAATCTTTTATTTCGTTAGCTGGTGGTAATTCACGAAAAATCCCAGCATTACCTCAAAAACCAACTGCAATTGATTTTTCTGATTCTCCATATCGATTTTTAACTATTCTAATAAAACGAAGGATGTGACGTAATCCAGTAAATCCATCACCTTGATCTTCACAAATAACTGGGTAATCCGCTTTTGTTTTAAGTTTAAACTTAAGTGGGTAATATATAGCTATATATCTATCACTATCATTAAAAGTACACTCAGTATCTTTAAGATCCCTAGCATCGGTATCTGTTAAATCCATTTTGATACGATCCATATTTACGGAGTTTCTATTTTCTTGTTGTAACATATAAAAAGAAACTTCACATCTTTCTCGTAAACTAACCGCATACTGAGACATTGTATCAATCTCTTGTTTTTTAGTATTTCCTCCTTCTGGAGTTACTAATGAAACATGATCACATACAACGCTAACTATTTGTTCTGGATTATTTTTAACATAAATTTTTCTTCTGCCATCAGAGGATTCATTAAAATGGCCTCATTCTTCTAGATTTGTCATAATCGTAGAATAGAATTTTTTGGCAGTTAAAAATTTATCATAAATAATTAATTTACTGGAAATTGAACTTAATCAATTTTTTCCTTTTTCCAAGTAGAAATATAAATCATCTGAAATAGGTTTTTCCCAAGACATTGCAATGGAATATGGAATTATAACTCCATATTCCTCATAAACTCACAAACACAATAATTTTGCAAGTAATACAGTTGCAGAAAGCTCTAAACTAAAATAAATATACTTTAAATCTTTTTCAGGATAGTCCTTCAATGGTCTATATATATAACTATAAATTACATATGAAGTTTTTCCACCACCACTAGGTGCACTAATTAAAGTATAAATACCTTTTTGTATTCCTCCAGTATATTTATCTACTTTTGAAAGTCCAGTTTTTAATCCAATATTTTTACCCTCTCTACCTTCGTTTATTTTTTGAAAAAGAAGATCTACGTTATTCATCTATAAAAATTGATTCAACTGTTTCACCTTCTCCTCCAGAGTCTTTAACTCTTTGTAATTGTTCTCATTGATGACTAATAACAAATTCTCTCAATGAACAATTTATCTTTCCATTCTGTTTAGCTCATTTTACCAAATTTAAAATTTCATTATGTTTGTTTATATTATTTCCTATTTGTTTTGCGTAAAAGTAAAACAAATCACTTTGAGAGTTAAATGTACTATTTCTACCAGCAATATTCTTTCAAGGATATTTAACTCCTCGTATAATGCTATAATCAGGATATTCATTCCATAATTCTTGTCCTAGAACATCAGAATGTTTCATAAATCCTTTAATAAAAGTTTTGTTAAACTCTACATCAGAAGGGCCATTTGGTTTACAATCCTTGTTAATAATATTCTTATTTTTCAAAGATTCAAACAAATCGTGGAGTCTTTCAGCTCCTCCATTTGTATATCAATGAGCAAATAATTCACCATGACCTAAGCCATCATTTTCCTCTCTCTGTGCAAGGAAAAATAAATAAACAAGTAAAAGTTCATCTGCGGTCAGATTATACTGAGCCATCAGATTTAATATAAGTCCTAGATTCATTTTAAAAATTAAAATCGAAAATTAATATTTGAATTATCGTCAATTTTTCTACTTTGAATCTCATTACCTGCTAATATATCATCTAACTGTTCTTCGTCAATTATAACGTAGTTAGATGAAGTTTTACTATTTCGCCACCATCCAAATTCCTGGGTACCAGCAATAATTAATGTAAAAATTTCTGCTTTTTTACCTGGAGAAAATCTAATTGCTCTACCAACTGATTGAGTTTTAGTTATTTTAGAACTATTAATACTAAGAATAATCTCAGTATCTAAACCTTCTATATCACAACCAGTTACAAGAGCTTTAGAAGAATTAATTACTCCAGATTTCATTTGTTTAAATTCTTCCAGAATTTTTTCATTTAATTTTTTAGATTGTTTTGAATGTAGTACAAGTCCTGTACCAATTTTTTCTGCATCTGCAATCGTAGCACTAAAAGTTAAAATCTTTTTATCTTTTCGTGCATTAATTATCTTTCTAGCAATTTCAATCTTTTTTGGATGACTTTGAACAAATTGTTTTCGCAACCGTAGACAACGCATTCAATCATAAGTCATTGCGGTTGCTTCTTTAAAATTTAAATTGTTTTCTTTACATCATTTTCTTCTAAAAAATACGTCCTGAACTGACTTCATAGCCGTTTGAAAATCTCACCCAAAATAACTAAAATATGCATTGAAGCGTTTATTTAACTCATTATATTCAGTTAAATCGGTTTTAATCATAACCACATACTCAGTAAATGGAGAAACTCAACCGTTTTTAACAGCTTCGTCCATAGTGATTTTATCACATACTGGAGCATACTTTTTAATTAATTCTTCTTTTCCGTCTAAACGTTCTAAAGTTCCAGTTAAACATAAAATTAATTTATATTTAACAACATTAAAAATAGTTGAAAATGAAGGACTTGCAAAAAGATGGACCTCATCTTCTATAAGCAAATCACATTCTCATTGTTTTTTAATAACAGAATTAATAATTTCAATTTGGCAATTTCCTAATCGGTTTCTTTCAATAACTTTTTCAAGTCATTGTTCTTTCAATATTTCAGTTGGGACAACAATTAAAACAAAAATATCAGGATTTTTTTCAACTAATAAATCAATAATATCTAGAGCAACTCGAGTTTTTCCAAATCCAGTTGGAAATACACAAGAAGCACATCCACCAGTATTTAATCATCGTTTAATCCCTAGTTTTTGTCTTTCCGTTCTATCCATTAATAACTATCATAAAAATAAACTTTCAATCCTGGTTGTTGTTTCATCAACATCAGGAACTTATCTAATCTTTCTAACTCACCTTTCATAATACCTACAAGTTCTTTATCAAGCCACATAGAACCCCAATTATGTTCTCTAACATATTCAATATCAGTATATTTAGCTAAAATATTTCTAAATTCTTCTACTTGTGGAATAGTTAAAAGAATCCAATCTTCTGGGTCATTATGAACTTCTGAACAACTAATTCCTAAACCGGAACTAATTATCTCATTTCGAAAATCCCAACATTTTCTCCAATAACAAATTTCAACTTCATTTTCTTGATGGTATTCATCTCGAAAACTTTCAAATTCTTTTGTTTTTGGAGCATTTACACATAATAATCCGTTATCTAGTCCGATAAGTCAACACCCTCCTTTTAAAATAAACTTAATTGTTTAGTATCCATTTGATTAATAATCTTATAAATTTCTTTTCTATAATAATTATAATTTACATTTTTTCCACTAGTAGACAAATCATCAAAATCATTGAGAATTGTTACTGGAGAATCAGCACAAATTAAAGTAGGTCTCACTTTAATTCCATTTTGTAAATCATATTTAATTAAAGGTTTACCATTAGTAGACATATAAAATCTATTTATATGAGTAACAAGTTGTCCACCATATTCAACTTTAAATTTTTTATCTACTTTTTGGTAGGTACAATAATCACGTATATCCGTATTATTTTTTAGAGATTCTTCTGGAGAAATTCCATTTACAAAATAATTAACAAGTGCTTTCGGAATTATCATAGGTGCCATTCCTTTACCAAGTGAAATTTCATCAATAAATAATCCTTTCTTTTTAATTAATTTAGGATTTTTTGTTTCAGAATAACCCTTTTTAACAGCAATATAATCATTAATTGCAAATTGGTACATTGCTTCAAATTCTTCACCTTCCATTGTTAACAAGGAAAATTGTTCAAACTCTTTTACTATATTTTCTATAATACTTTTATCTTTCTTTTTACACAAAATAAAAATTCCATCAGTATTATATTGTATTGGTTTACAATCAGTTTTAAGGGTCAACATTTCTGCTAATTTAAGCAAAAAAAGTTGTCCATTCATTCTGATTTTCATAACCGATTCAACATCATATAACCAAGAATATTCATTTTGCATATTGCCCGTAACAGCATTTAACGCAAGTTTAAGAGTTTCATTTTTAACTTTGTTGCCATTATGTTTTGCTTCAATTCTTTCAGTTCTGATTCTAGAATAAATATCAAGAAATTCCTTTCCTAAATGTTGTGGATAAAATCCATAGCTAATTAATAATGAAGGATATAGAGACGCAGCATCATAATCCATTAAATATTCATCATCATTAGGCACAATTATTTCTGGCTTGTTTAGGCTATGTAAACCGCCCACTCCTATGGAAATCAACGAGTTACAAAAATAAAACTGTTTATTTCAACCTTTAATTCCAGGACTTACTGTTAATGTTTTCATTTCTGAAAGCAAATCTTGTAATATTTTTGTTTCAAATTTAATCTTAGGTAATATAACGTTTTTAAGTTCAACTTTTTCACAAGGAGATCTCAAATCCTTTATATCATCCCAAGTTTTATTTGAAAACTCAAGATATTTTTTTTTAAGAATTTCATTTCCAATTCCTACTCCATCTTTGCTTAATGCTTTGATTTTATATTCATCTTCAACAGAAATTCTTAATTCAATATCTGATTTTTTTAAATTTAGAAGCTGAAGAGTTGCTCCACAATCGTTTAGATTATATGAAATTACTTTATCAATATCAGAAACAGGAACCGGTTTTTCAAAATCACCATCATATTCCTGAACCTTAGAATACTGCATAGTTACTTCAAGCGCTTTTAAACTACATCTGAGTTTTTTTGAAAACATCATTGTTAGTAAATCAAAGTGCTTAAATAAATTTGCATATTTATATTTAGTTCAAGAATCAAATTTATCGTCTCCAGATTTAACAATCAAATCACTAAACTTTTTAATTTCATCAGTAATTTTTCAAACAGGCATTCTAATTAATGAATCATAATTCATTAAAATATAACTAATTATAGGTGCATCATAATGAATTTCATTATATCCACACCATATAATCTTTTTATTTAAAAAGCCTTTTATTAATTCTGGAAGATCATTTTTCCTTTGACTAATTTCTCAAGTACCAGATTTTTTAGATTCAGAATTAATGCAAGAACAAGTAAATAGATTTGGAAATACCTCTATATCATATACATATACAACTTGTCCTCTTATAATCATTTTATTTCAATTTTATTTCTCTACACTCGGCAACTTTCTCAATGTCCTTTATAAGTTTTGTCCACTTTTGAATATGCCACTCAAGATTATTGTCCAATGCAAGTAGTACTTTATCTCTAAGTAATTCTAGAGTTGAACTAGGAATTGTAGAAAACTTTTGATAAGGTTCAAGATTAATTAATGCTCTAAACTCATTATAACTCAAACCTTTAGGATCAACTCTTAATCTAACATCTTTAAGAAATAGTCTTTCTTTCATAACATCAAGTCTATTTCTCAAATTGCCATCCTCGTCATATTCAGTTAAATCTTTTCTTTCAGCATCGGTAAACCAAATACCTTCAGAAATTATAAAATTATTTGAAACCAATCCTTTGTTAAATGGTTCCAATGAATCCAAGCAAGCCCGTACAAGTTTCTCAATTGTAACATTTTCAAACATTGTTGGTAAATGTTCAAAAATAACCGTTACTGGATCAGAATCTTTTATATGCTTTTCCGCTCTATAAAGATTAACTAAATCAACTATATTTTTGTTTGTTTTTAGTTCTGAAATTTCACAAACATTTAAAATATATCGAAGAAGCAGTTCTGCATTGCAATTAGCATACATATTTCAAATATTTTTTCTAACCTGGTATTTACCAGGAGAATACCTATTTGTACTATTTAACATACTATTACTATGTTCATATGCTTTTTTAAGAGCGCTTGGTTCCATATCCATTAGTTTAACAGTAGAGCCATTAGCATTTTTTCATACAAGATTATCTACTGAATCTTGCTTCTTTTTAATTGCATCATTAAGTACTTCTCCGAAATCTGAAATTTTATTTTCCATATTAAAATTTATAATTTATATCTTGTTGTTTTTCAGGAGCTTTTACAAAATTTATAAAATAAATTCCAGAATATTTATAAACTGCATATTCTAAAGAATTTGCATTATAATATTTAGCTCCAGCTTCCACGGGTTCAAAAGTTAAAAAACCTTGAACCCCTAGATCCATCTTCTCATAACATTCCCAGTTAGGTAGTCGAGTTACCTGTATATATCTATCTCAACTATTCTCTGGTTCATCTAAATTCTTAAAAACGTAATTTGTATATTGTCCTTCTCTTTTCGCTACTAATTCAACTAAAACAGTATACCTATTTGGCATTACCAAAAATCAATTTTATAAAGGTTATCTTGAAAGTTGAACTTGTATTGAGATTCTAATAAAGCCAAAAGATTACTAGACACTTGAAATCTGTGGTCATTTATATAAAATGAAACTTGGAGATCATCATCAGTAGTTAGAAATCTAACCATATCAGTTTCATCAAATTGTAAAGTTCCACTTTCAATAATTTCATATTGCTCAAAAAAATAAAGATTAATTATTCCATATTGATATTTATCTACCATTGAAAATATTTTCTCTATTTTTTCATCTAGAACTAAATCTTCTGGATAATCATGATTAATATCTGGATACCAATGATTTCCAATCTTTTTTACGACGATTGTTGCGTTCATTCTTCTGAAATATTTAAACACCTAGCACTTACAACTGCTAATGTGTCTGCTAGTTCATTTCATTTATCTCCATTATGACCTTTTACCCATGTAAAAGTAACATTATGAAATTCAACTAAATCTATTAATTCAAATCAAAGATCTAAATTCTTCTTACTGAAATCTTTTTCTTCCAGTCATTTTTTAGCGTAACCTCCAGTTATTGAACTAATCACATATTGTGAGTCTGAAACTATTTCTATATCAACTGGTTCTTCAAAATACTTTAAAACTTGTATTACTCCTCGTATTTCCATTCTATTATTTGTAGTATTTTTATAACCATTACAAATTAATTTTATTACTTTATTTGATTCGTCCAAAATAACGGAAGCACAACCTCCAGCTCCTACACTTTCTTGGTAGGAGCCATCGGTATATGCTTTATATTTCATTATAAAGATTTTACTAAATATTCTAACATATAACAAAGAACTTCATCATCTTTTCTATCAATTCCTCTAGAGTCACAAATATTTAAAACAGCATGAAGTAATTCATGAATTTTTACAGCACTAGGTGCGTTTGTATGAACCCAAATTAATTGTTCTCCATCAAAATTAAAAGACAAACCATCAGCAGAAGAAGATGTATTTTCAAAATCTATATTAAAATTATTATCTTTTGCAATTTTTATAAAATCATCGTAATCTCCTCTATAAAAATAAACAACACTATTAAATAGAGGAATCTCCACTTTCTTCCACTCGTTGGAAATCAACGTAGTCGGGGATTTTGTAGATTGCATTTTGTCCATAAAATGAAGTTTTATGTTTTTGAAGAAGTTCTTGAAAATCTTTTGCAAAATCATCAGGATTCTCAATTTCTATCTTTCCGTTAACTACAAATTCAAACATTGTCCAGCATTCATAATTAATTGCACAGTAGTTCTTGAAAGATCTGCTATATTGTCCAAATCATCTACATCAATTGTATGAACTGGGTTTTCTTTTGCCCTTTTATAAGACATTTCTCTAGCAGTTTTCTTGCAGAAATTATCTTTAGATGAACAAACAGCAGTTCCAAAATACATCTTTTTATGCTCTTTATCATAAATACTACAAACAACCATTCTTGGCAAATCTTTTACATAAGTTCCACCAAAATCAGGAGCGGATTCAATTACTTCTCCGTCTCCATTACATAAAAGATTAAAACTCCTAACCTGCAAGGCAGGTGTGTAGAAATACTTTATACTTTCCATTTTATCAATGTTTTTTAATTCAATTAAACCACTGCGAAAAATAGCAGTTATCTTTTTATTCTGTATTCTACTTCCTACTGAAAGGAAAGGACCACCGGACGGATCTATTGCAAACACGGTGGTATTATCTGGCTCATAAATAATTCTATACGCGTGTGGAGTGTGTAATTGCCATAGATCATTGGCAAAATACTCTAAATAAGTTGCTTCTCCATAACGATTTTGGTTAGTTAAATCTATTTTCATTAGATAACTAATTGATTAATAGGTTCATCTGCAACAACACAATTTAACATTAGAAACATTTCTGCTACTGAAATTGCATTTTCAAATGCAAGTCTTTCACATTTAACTGGATTAATAATTCCATCTTTAATTAGATTTCTAATATTTCGATTTAGTGCATTATAACCCTTTGTTTTAGTAAATTGTTTACTGAGTTCATCATAATCTCCTTCTGCATTGGTAATTATTTGTTTAACAATACAATCAAGATTCTTTACAACTGCCCAATACCCAAGATCATAGCTAGTCTTTACAGACTTCTCTTTAATGGACTTCATAATATTATAGAAACTCATACCTCCACCAATGACGATTCCTTCTTCTACAGCTGCTTTAGTAGCACAAATTGCATCATCAATTCTATCTTTAAGTTCCCGCATAGCAAGTTCAGTAGTAGCTCCTACATGAATTGTAGAAACTCCTCCAGTAAGTCTAGCTATTCTGGTTTTATAAAACTTTTCAGTAAAATCGTTAGGATCTGGAGATGCAATTAATTCTTTGAGTTTGCTTTGGATTATTTCAACTCTTTTGTTAATCTCCGCTTTATCTCCTTCTCCTCCAATAATAGTACAAGTATCTTTAGTAACAATTACTTTCTGACACCTACCAAGGTGCAATGTAGTTGCATCATGAACTTCAATTCCAGAATCATAAGTAATTGCAGTACCATCAGTTAAAATGGCTAAATCTTCAAGTAATTGATTTCTATAATCTCCAAATGATGGTGCTTTAATTGCACAACACTTTAAAATATTTTGCAGTTTGTTAAGTTTAAGATTTTCAAGTACTTCATCATCAAACTCTTCCGCAATTAACAAAATACTTTCTCCTGACTTTGCAATTGGTTCAAGAATTGGAACTATGTCTTTAGTTCTCAATATTTTCTGATTAGAAATGAAAATATAAGGATGATCAAGTATACATTGATTCTTTGCTTCATCAGTTACAAAATGAGGAGCAAGAAAACCACGATCAAATTGCATACCAGAAACTACCTCAGTAGTAGTTTCAGTATTTTTACTAAAATCTACAGTAATTACTCCATCTTTTCCAACTAACTTATAACAATTAGAAATTAATTCACCAATTTGAAAATCATTATTAGCAGAAATCTTTGCAATATTTAAAATATCTTCAGATTCAGATACTTTAGTAGACATCTTTTTCAATTCATCTACAATCTTTCTTCTAGCATCGCATATTCCATTTTTATATTCAGGAATATTTACTTTATAATCAGCTAAATCATTTTCTATCTGATTACAAAATGCTTGAGCAAATACTATACTAGTAGTTGTTGCATCTCCAGAACTAGAAAGTGTTTTTAACGCTGCTTCCCTAATTAATTGACAACCAATATTTTCAAAAGGATCAGATAATTGAATTGATTTAGCAACAGTTACACCATCTTTAGTTATATGAGGTTGACCATTATCCCAATTACCAATGACTACACATCTTCCTTGTGGACCTAGAGTTGATTTAACTGCATCTGCCAGTTTATCCATTCCATTTTTAATAGAAGCCCTAGCTTCAGAATCAAATTTAATTTGTTTATTCAACATCTTCCAAATCTTCCTTTAGTTCACCATCTGCATATGCAACTTCCTCTGCATATTTCATAAATTCATCTCGTTTTTCTATTGTAGAAAATTTCACAAATCCTTCTACTGGTATTCTAAAACCAGGATCAATATTTTCTAATAATTGGGTCATCCATCTTGGAAGATCATCATCCCAAAAAGTACCTTCTATAAAACAGTCATTTGCATCGGGGTTATCTCCATCATAAACTGCAATAGTAGATAATTCAGGTACCCATCTAACAAATAAATGATGTTCAACTATAATTTTTTTATTCATTTAAAAACTTTTTATATGAAACTTTATTTTTGAGATTATAATGTTTTAACTCTTTACTTATTTGCTTGGAAATATTTTCAACTTCTTTATATTTGTATTTATAATTTTCACCATAAACGCTAGTTTCATTCCATTGAATATCAGAGTCTTCACCATCTGGCCCCATAGCAAAATTATCGCCATCTTTTATTTGGCAAGGAGTCATTCCAACAAATGCTAGAAATTTCTCAAAATTTTCTTTATTGCTTGTCATCTTTATTTACTTTAATATAATCCCATCTTAAATTCTTTAGTCTAATATTAGTTACACTAAGAATTTGTATTTCATTAAAAATATTATTATATATTGCAATTTTAACAACACCATTGTCTATAAAAATATCGCAAATATCAATATAAGTTGCATCTGGATTAATTACAACTATATTTCTTTCTATATCTGGGTTAGGAAGAGAATTTCCAGTAAAATTTTTCCATTCATGTTTTGTTAAATCAATCATAATTATGATTCTAAATAATCCCAAACATAATTTACAAGATCTGTATCTAGTTGATCTGGTGACTCAGGACAAAAATAAGTATATCCAAATATGGTTAAACCTACATTATAAGGTGCGTATGGACAATATTCCAAATAACCAATAGTAAATTCATCATCCTCAATATCATAGGAATCTGGATCAATTCTGCAAACTATAATTGCTTCTTTGCTATTATCTGTAGGAAACTCTTCTGAGAACTTTTTCCAATTAGTAGTTTTTCTAAAATCTTTCATAACTATTTGATTCAGTCGTATTTATAAAAATCAGTCATAAATTCTTCTAGTTCATCTTCTGTTGGATTTTGTATAACTACAACTTCCTTAGCATGTTGAATCATAGTATTAAACTCTTCTTGAGTATAATACCTATAAATTCCTTCTGCTACACAATCAACGCTACCATATTTAGAAAGTTCATCATAAAGTCCAGTATCAGAATCATTTAAAACGTGATTATAATAATCTAATGCTGATTCAGAATCATCTAAATTCCAAGCATAGAAAACTGGGTAATTTTTACAATATTTAATAGCAAATTTCATAATTAAAATCCAATCTTTTTAGTTTCTTTCTTTTTCTTACTTCCAGAATAATTATAAAGTTCTGCAAGAGTCATATCACAAATTTCATCCTCTGGAATACCAAGATTATTTTCCTTATTTAATACTGCTACTTTATCAGCTTTCAACTTATCAAACTTATAATTAAAATAGCATCTGCCTTCACGTAAAAGAGCAGGATCAATCACTGTTTCACTAGCATTAAAAGTACAAATAAACTTAATATTAAATATATCAGACAAAATACCATCTGTCATATTTAGAATATTTGCAATACTAGTACCAAATGTGTTTTCAGTTCTCTCTTTTAACAACTGTTCACAATCTTCAAGAATAAAAATTGAATTTTTATTATCAAGAAGAAAACTAACAAACTCAGGATTACCTAAGTAAGAAGCAATTGATGGAGTAATAAAAACGTAATTACCAGGAATATTTGTCGTAATATGTCTCACGAGCGACGTTTTTCCTGTTCCTGGGGCCCCACTGAGAAGTCCAATTCCAGATTCTTTTTGTTTAATAAACTTTACAAGTTTATCATATTCAGGGAGAAAATCATCATTATAATTCTTTGCTATATCAATTGTTGTAGCTTTAATTGAGGAATTAACTGTATAAAAATCTCCATTTGAATATGCAACCAATTGAACCTTAGCAGGTTTATTTTCTAAACCTACCTTTGGAAATTCATCAATTATTATTTTGATTTTTTCTTTAATATCTTCTAAAGTATATTTCTTTGAAAATGTGAATCTTACATCAAATTTACAGAAATTAATTGTAAGTTCAGGAGTAAGAGCTAAAATATAAGAAACTGGACTATCATCCCAACTACGCTCTTCATCACATTCAGAAATTTTATTTAAAGAATTAAAAATACTCGTAAAAGTAGTATATGGGACATCTCCTATTACTTTCTTTAAATATTCATCAGTAATTTTATTTAAATCCAAATAATGAGCATTATCAAAAGACATTTTATATTTACTAGGAAATTCTCCAGTCTCCAAAAGTACATATCTTTCTTCTGAAAAATTGTTTCCTTGGCACGCTTTATATAAGTTGTTCTCTTTGTTCATTTAAAAATTGTTTTCTTGTAGTTTCATCTAAATCAGAAAATTTCATTTCAAATCCATCAGGATCCTTGAAATACAGAAAATTATCTTTTATTTCAAAAATATAATTTTCACCTTGTAAATTTCAATTTCATTTATTAGTCTGAATACAATGATACCGAAATTCTCCTTCTTCAAGCGAATAAACCTGCTTTTTAGCTAGTTTTTTATAATTTGTGTCTATTTCTATTAACTCAGGATCAAAAGCCTTTAAAACGGCTCTAATTGCCTTTTTAGAAGGCATACCTAATGGCTTTTGAATCTCAGCATAACTTCAGGACATATTTCGCATTGTAAGAATACAAAGTTCGTAATCATTTGCTTTTGGATATTTAGCAGATACATCTGGTAATTTATACCAGGAATACAGTTCTTTTAATTTTTTAGAGAAATCCATAATTAATCATTATAAACATAAGTTACATATTTATTTGGAAATACCAATTGACAACTATAATTAGAAAATACAGTACAACCTAAACATCTTGAATTCATTCAACATTTATAACAAACTGGTACAGAGGTAATTATAGGAATAATTATATCTCCATCTACACGTGGATATTCATCTGAAAATAATTGCATTAGTCAACTACACATCCTTCATAAAATTCGTTAAATGATTTTACTCTCCATTCCATCGTATCTAAACAAATTTTTAGAGTTCCATATTTTGGATCATTTCCTTTATTTCTAATAGAATACCATTTTTTATTTCCAACTTGTTCACAATCAATCTTTTTACAAGAATTAATTATCTTTCTATAATCTGGATATTCAAATTCTATTTGTCCAGATTTTAATTTTTCTTTAATTTCTTCTATTTCCATAACACTAAAACACTTGTAGATGGACTTTTGTCGTTAACTACATAACATGGGTATTCCCCAGAATGAAATCTAAAATAACAATCAAGACATCCATTCGCAGTTTTATGCTTAAATACATTACCTGAAATAAAATGCTTTTCTTGTTTAAAAAAGTACATAATTTTTAAGAATTACAAAACGCCCCATATGGTGCAATTTACAATTAAAACATTTAAAGTTTAGATTCTTAACACAATTAGGAAATTCTATTGGACAATTTCGACATTTTACTTCATAACCTCTAGATTTAAAAATAAAATATTGAGATTTATATAAAATAATTTCATTAAACATAGGAACCATATATTTTTTTAGATCTACAATTCCAATTATAAGATTTGTCATACCAGTGTAGACAACAATAAAATAAACGTCCATACGAAGAAAATTTACAAGATTTACAAGTTTCTAAATCTTTTTTCTTTTTAGACTTTTTAAATCTAAATTTTTCAGATTTAAAAATAACAATTTCATTAAATAACGGAGTCATATTTTCCAAGAAATCTTTTATTTTGACACCTCCACGGTGAACTAGCTATATAACAACCAGCATCGTCAAAACTAAACATTTTACAACGAGGACATAAACCACCTACAACAAATCTATAAAATTCAGATTTATATAAAATAACTTCATTGATTAATGGTAGCATATTTTCCAGATATAATTGTATTACAGCAAAACCAACTATCAGTAGTCATTATTTTACAATCAATTTGATAAAAAGGACAATAAAAACATCTATCAAAACTAAGATCTTTTTTAAAAGAATATAATCTAGATTTATATAGTATTTGTTCATTATATAATGGAATCATATTTTTTAAAAACAATTGGAATATGCATAGAATTATAAATCATTAAACACGTAAATGGTGACTTTAATTTACAACAATCTTCTTCTATTATATTAAAATCACAATCATTACAACCTACATATTCTATTAAAGAATAACATGAATCTTTAATACGAACTACTTCATTTTTAAATAGTTTCATAATAAAAAAAAATAAAAAATCCTCCTAGATATTCTAGGAGGATTAGTAATTCATTAAATATATTATATTTTCGAAGTTAAAACTTCTAAAATTTGGTTTGTTCTTATTTTTATTAATATGTCGATTATCAATAAGTTGCGGAATTGCAAGGATTCAAACCCTGGTGGCCTGATTTGAAGTCAGGAATACTAGATCGCTGTATGACAATTCCTTATGAATTTTTGTTGGTTTTAAGGATAAACCAACAAACCATATACTACAATTATTATTCCAAAATAAACTTTCTACCAAAATGAATTAATAATCCAATTTCTACTAGAAAATTAATTATTGAAACAATAATTTCAAAAGTTCCAGCGGCTGCAGTTCCTACAGTCATAACATTCCAAAATGCTGCTGATGAAATAATTATGACTAGAAACATTATAAACAAACCAAATATTTTAAGAGCCTTTTTATTTCTTGAATTCATTTTTTATTTGATTAAATTTAACTTGACTACCAACATACATTCTAGCAGTGGTAATATCAAATTCAAAATTATTATATAATGGAGCTACTATTCGTATAACAGCACCACTAGTTCTAATTAATTTTAAAACTTCTCTAAAACCATCTAAACCGCAAGCATGACCATCTGGAAGCATTGTAAAAGCGTATTTTCCTCTAGCAAGCAACTTTCCATTTTCATAGATTCCAATTAACACAGACACAAAACCCTCGTCAGTGGTTGTAAAATATTGATTTTTAGCAACTATCATTAAGATTCCAGAATCAGTAAATGTAACTGCTTTATTTCCAGATTCATATATATAACTCCATTCAGATGGAATTCCTTTTAATTCATCACCAGGTATATACTGTCTTCTCCATTGTGCAGAAAGATTTAAACACAATATACTACAAATTAAAAGGAAAAATAATCTTTTCATTTCTTACTTCTTTTTATTTTTTCTTTCTTCGTAAATAATATGACCTTCAATTCCAAAGATCAATCCTAAAATAAAACTACAAATGCTATATATTAATGTTCACATAATAAATTATTTATAAATCGTCATCTTCGTAATAATAATCTTCTTCATTATAATATTCTTCAGATCCAGAATCATCTCCAATCGGATTATCAAAACCATATAGCAAAGCAGTCGCCTTAAACAAAGGTAAACCGTACATTGGATAATCCTCTGGGTTCCAATCTTTTAAATAATTTTCAAGAATTTGGTTCCAAGTAAGAACAATTTCAAACATTATACTGGCAGAAATACCTCGTTGATTTAGAGCTTTTTCAAATCCAAATTCAACGTCTTTTCTAAGTTGTTCAATTATATTTTCTTCAGTCCAATCTTTTACTTTTGAATCATCCCATTCTTTTATAGATTCATCTGTAAAAATATTTAATTTTTTTAATTCTTCTTTTGTACAGAATTGAGCTAACCTAGTACCGAATCTATTAAAGGGTTGAGACTCAAAATCATTATAATGCTCTATAACGTAATCTTTTGTTAACATTATTTGTAATAACTAAAATAAGCAGAAGGAGTTATATGTTCAATAACTGGTCTTCCTATAAAATCTTCTATATTTTTAATATTTGTTAAACTCATTGCTTCACGCAAATAATGTTTAAAATTATCTACCCATGTTGCAAGTTTATATTCTACTGGAAGCATAATACTAATTCCTTCAGAAGTTTTAAGTTGATCTTTTGATTTACCCATAATTAGTTGTGCTTTTTTTGTAGACATTCCAAAATGCTCTCTTTCAACAACGTTCTTATGAATATATTTCTTTTTTGAAACATTATCTCCTACAAGAGATTCCTGAGATTTAGCAAAAATACTGCCAAGCATTACATAATCTGCACCTAACGCAAGTGCTTTAATAATTTGATCGAAATTCTTAAAACCACCATCTGCTACTATTTTTGGAATAGATTTATATATAGGAAGTTGTTCTTTATAATATTCTACATCCTTTTTAATTTCTGAACATTTTACAATCAATGAAGCCATAGGAGTATAACATCCTGAATTAGAAGAAGTTATACAACAACTTCCAGAACCTACGGAAATTCTTATATAATCAACTCCTGCTCTAGCATATTCTCTATACGTTTCAGGATTAGCAATATTACCCGCCATTAAAATTAATTTGTCTCCAAATTTTTCTTTTGCTTTAGAACACAAATCAATTGCTTTCTTCATATGACCATTTGCAATATCTAAACAAATCTTTACAGTTCCTTTTAGTTCAGATTCCTTTACAAATTCGTCTAATTCATCTAATCCCATTGCAACAAAAGTTTTATCACAGAGTTTTAGACGAGTATCATAACCAATTGTTCTTGGTATAATTGTATTAATTTGTTGATTAGCATATAATTCCCAGTTTTTATCATTAATTACACTGGCCATTGGTGCAGTAAAAAGTGGTAACATACCAGTTTCCTGATAATTAACCGAACAATCTCCCCTATGTTCAATATAAGTTACTACAGAGGGAATAATTGTAATATCATCTAATCCGTAAAGCATGGTTTGTTAAAATATAAAGTTAAATTATTTTTTTTAATTTTTATTTCATCAGAAAGATTAGTAGTTATAAACCATTCATTTACAAAAGAATTATCATCTTTACAATAACTAACTAATATTCTTCTGCGAGTTTTACTCCAAATAATTCCAGAGTAAATTTTATCATCATCTTGTATCCAAACATCATCAAGAATTTCACAGTTTTTAACTGTATGTATTTCATTCTTAACAACTTCAGGTTTTAAAAATAGTTTAGAAATCAGATTCAGAATCCAATTCATAATCTCAAATTTCTTGTTTTCTCCTAACTCTTTTATGGTCAGGATATTTCTCTTTCTTGTTTATTTTATTTTTCTTTTTAAATTTTTGAATTGGAATTTCCAAATCATCATTTTCCAATTCTAGCAGTTCACGATCACTAATCTTGCTCATTAGAAGGAGAATTTTCGTCTATATAAGTTTGCATTGATTTTCTAATTGTAGTAGGAAGAAAAGTTAAACCAGTCATAAGAGTTTGTAGAGCCTCTATACAATCCTCTCCAGAAATATCTTCAAATGGAGTTTCCCATACAATTTTTCTATCTGATTGTTCTACTGTAAATCTTGTAAATTTATCTTTATTCATCATACATTTTTAATTTAGAACCATTTAAATCACAAATATTATTTTTATTATCTAAAATAAAAGCATTTTTACAATCAAGACAAGCCCAATTAGGAGTAACATAAGGAGTTTTTAGCATAGTATGTCCAAATATTTGATATCCAAATCGTTTTGAAATTAGTTCTCTAGCATCTCTCCAAACAATTGAACCTGCTAAATCCCAGCCTCCACGATAGGAAGAGCAGGGAGCAAGTAAATCAACTACTTCTTCAATATTATTTTCCTTATATTTTTTATTAAGAAGTTTTAATTGTTTATTTGCTTTTATATTAGGAAAATATTTGTTAATCCATTCATCTGCTATACCGGCATGACTAAAAAGGAACCTTTCATGGTTTTGTTCAAATTTATAAAATATCTCAAATAAATCAAAATTATCTTTAAATAAATTTTGAATTTCTTTGTAGTTAAAAACATCACAACGACAATTGCAAATATCTTTGGAAATAGCATAAGATTGATCGTGATTGCCTTGTAACAGAATGACTTGCAAGAAATTTTCTTTCTTAAACTCTAAAATTTCTTTAAAATTGTCTAGTGCATTAAGATTTGAAACCCCCTCAAATCCATAAGGATCTAAATAATCTCCTAAAAATATAATTTTCTCAAATTCATCTTTTCTAGGAATTACATCTTTCCAAAATTGTCTACCATGAACATCTGGTATAATTGCAATCATGTTAATTTGAAATTAAATAAATTATTAAGAAAATTAACATAAAAAATAAAACTAAAGCTAAGGGAATCCACAAAGGAGCAAATATCCACCACCAACTCCAAGTAATTACTCCACAAAGTTTTAATACAAGAAAAATAAAAAATAAAATGCAGAAAAATCCGCTACTACAACCAATTTTTAAATCCATAATTAATCTATTTGAACAACTAATTCTAATCTTCTAGCTTCTATCCAACAAATCTTTTTTGTATAAACATCTCGAATACAAGCTTTTTCTTTTGAACCATTACCGTGCATACCTAAAGTTAATAATTCAAAACATTTATCCCATTTAGGTACATAAACAATACTAAGTATAGAAATATTCTTTTTAGGTAATGGAATTGTTTTGTACTTTTTACCTTTATAAATCCAATTTGCCATAATAAAAAAATAAGAACCGGAAGAAAACTAAGGAAAACTTCCGGAAAGAAAATAGGAGGTACAATAAATTAAAATTAAACAACTAATTACCTTAGTTTTTTTGTCACGCTAAGCAGATTCGAACTGCTGTGTTCGGAATGAAAATCCGAGATCCTAACCACTAGATGATAGCGTGAAATAATCTTCCTAACAGTACCAATAGTATTTCCAATCATACGCAGGTTGTTGAGTCGGTCTACTCTCAAGGTTTCTGGTTTGAAGATTGCTACTATAAACCTTTTTTCACTGGTATATTAAATTACTCTTCAACTTTTAACTTGATATATCTCAAATCTGAATATACATAATTTTCATAATATATCCAAATTGAGCTTCTATTCCATCTCGCTTTCTCTGTCCTCGATGCAGTCCATTTTGAAAGAATGGACAAACTTATAATAAATATAACAAATATATCAAAAGTCCTGACTACAGCTCATCTACGTCTAACCGTTGATTTTGATACTATCTCAGGGTTACTGACTTCAGGACGCTACTACTAACCCTTTTTCGCTGGTTTCGAGAACACCATAAAACTACTAATTTTACAGAATCAGTTAAAACTGGTAGAACCCCTGACGATTGGTTCTACAACCGATCCTTCGTTACCATATTTATACTCCTACGAAGTCAGAGTGTTTATTTAAAAGCTATTTTTAGACGTTTTAAGACACTTTTATATAAAAAACGAATAATTTATCATCTTTATATAAATAATTCGTTAAAAAGGCTTTATTTTCCATCTACCAAAACATTTAAAATCATCATAGAAACTATCCCAATTCTTCATACACAAACTATATAATGGACATATACAACAATCAACGTCATCAATACTACTAATCCAAAATTTATTTCCTTTAACTATAAATTTTTCATTTATAAATCTAGTCATTTTTTTACTATTTCACAACGACCGTAACATTTAATTATTTCAGTAGGAATACAACCTAAACGACCTGGTTTATTAAATAGACAAAAATCACATAGATGAAATCCAACAGTTTCATTTATATTTTTTATAAAATAGGAATTTCCTTTATATAAAAAACTCTCATTAAGTAATCTTTTCATTTATAAATCTAATCACTTTTTACTATTTTACAATGACAATGACAATCAATTATTTCGGTGGAAATACAGTCTACAAGACCAACTTTATTAAATGGGCAAGAATCACATAAAAAAGGAGACACATTTCCAACTATATCTTTTATAAAATAGGAATTTCCATTATATAGAAATTTTTCATTAAATAATCTTTTCATTATTCATTTCAGAATCTAAAATATAATAAGCTTGTTTTCCTCTCTGCAAAAAAGATTCCAAATTAATCCAAATAGCTTCATAACCAAATGATGCATTTTTATACCATCCTGGTTTTTCTGCTGGAATTAATTTTTCTCTCCAAGTTTTAAAATATTCCTTTCCTTTATATATTTTATGTCTAGATTCATCAAAACAACTAGCACAAGTTTCCCAGCAAATTAGATCATCAAGATCATATTTACAATATTCTCGAATGGGAACTTCTACTTTAGTATATTTATATTCATTTGTATGAGAATTATAGCTAATATCTCTATATTTGCTAAATTCCTCCCAAGATTGAATATTTTCTTTTTCTATAAAATTAAAAATAGTTTCCAAAGGATTATATTCATCTTCGGAATTCCAACGAGTAATTGATAAACTAAAAGGCATAAAAACCAAATGGTTTAAAATTTCTTTTCGTATATCAAGTGCAGTAAACTCTCTTTTTTCCTTAGAAAGTTTTTTATAATAATGTTGAGGAATTTCATAAGATAAGCAAGAGACATAAGTTTTACGTCCAATGGCATATCTATATGAAGTTCACATCAACATTTCTTCAAAATCACTAATCATGATTTACAGCTTTTTTATAATCTTCACAAATTTTATCTATAATTATATCTAATATAGCTAAATCTGAATGTCTATCATTTGGATCAACTCCTCTAGATTTAAGCATTTCATCAGTTACTTGAAAACCAGGAGTTACTAATTTATATAATTTATCAAAACATTTCCATTCTAGATCATTCTTTTTCCAAAACTTCTCAACTATATCAGGGTCTAATACATTAGTTTTATCATATTTTAAACTATAAATAGTTGGAAATTCATCTTCTTCATATTGAACGTAAGCATAAACATCACTTGGGCCAGAGCCTTGAATTATATATGGTTTTATATATTCAAGAAAATTCTCAATTATACCTCCATTTTTACAATTAGATCTAAAACTAAGTTTATAATCTTTACTTATATCATCTTTATAAAAAGAGGGTTTAGATTCTGCACAACCAAAATAATAAGATCCACTATAAATAATATAGCATAAATTATATTTATTTTCAAACTCTTCTATTTCCTTTTCAGAAAAAGTTTGATCTATAAATCGTTCATTATATATCTTTTCTTCATAATTTTTTGGATGCTCATATTTTGGTTTTTTCTTTGAGTTAATTACCCAGTCAAGAGTTTCAATTAAAATTCTAGGCGTTTTTTCAGATAAACTACATCCTAGAATTAATTCTGTGTACATTCCCATATTATTCCTCCCACTCTAAGGTTTTTTCTTTTATTATAATCAATGTTTAATATAAGTTTTGTCTTCTTTTGTATAATTGCTAAGAATAAGATGTATCTTCACAAATAGATTCTCCGCATAGTTTAATTTCTACTGTGATATTATGTTCATCGAGTTCCATATGAGTACTATAATAACCAACATCATGTTCTGGATGCCGAACTTCAATGGTTAAATTCTTTTTCAGAAACTATATTAATTCTTCCTCTGTCATAACTAGTCCTCCCACCATTTATAATATTCTGGACAATCTTCTTTCGTGCCAAGAAGATGCTTGGTTTCTTCGTTGTAAGGGATACATTGTACCCACTTGCTTGTAACGCAAGTCACATTATAATATATATCATTTTCTTCGATTTTTTCGAAAAAATCAGCCATCCAATTATCATTTAAATAGTCCCTCGCAAGTACCTTGTCAAAAGGTTGTAAGGTATTAGAGTCAAACCTTTCCTTCTTTGGTTCATCCCAAAATCTCACAAACTTAGACCAGTCCCTTTGGTATTTGGATGGATAAAGTAGACATTCTCCATCATATTTAGCATTCAATCTTCCACCTTTAGTAAGACTACTACGTGTTGTATTGATAATAGGCTCTACTATTATTGGATATTCATCATCAATTATTTCTCTTAATGCTACCTGTCCAAAAATTAAATGATAAAATTCAGTTCCTGCAGGGCATCCATCAAGGATTTTAGTTAGATCAAGATTTTCATTCATAACTATTCATTTTTTTAAATTTTAAAATTATCTGCAAATTCATCAAGTCCACAAAGACGGAGTGAGTGTTGAAGTTGATGAACCATATATATATTTTCAATTCTCATACGATAGCCACCTCCTACAACATATGCTATCTCCCTTGAACGAGCAAAATAATACTCTTTTATATAAATTTCTCCGTGCTTACTCCACCATTTCCTAACAAAATTAGTAGTATTCGGTTCCTTTAGAGCAGCTTCCTTAAATCCATTCTTTTTAATGATTTCATCAGCAAGGGGGACGCCCTCTATTTTATCCTCTGAATGATACCTGTCCTCTCCGACATAGTATAAGTCATCATCAGCCTGAATTTCTGCATCTATGCTATCTATTGCCTGTATCTTGCGTGGGGGGGGGTCCCATTGATAAGAACCTAATCTCCACACATCAAATCTGTTGCTTTCATATCTATTCCTCCCATTCAATTTTTATTGTGCCTACATAATTACAATTCTTCGCGATAAATTTTTTTTGCTTCGCTTTCTGACTGATAAAAAAACGAACTACCAAGATGATAGTAAGCATTACCTTTATAAAGATTAACCCATCCCTCGTGTTTTTCAGGAGCAAAGAAAAGATCAAGACGTGAGTCTACATTTGCCAGACTCACTGGGATTGTAATCTCCCTGTCAGAAGAGATCTTCCTCTTCATCTTGGCCAGTTCTTCCAGTGTGGCAATGTCTTCAGTCTTTTTCATATCAGTCTATTTCATTAATGTCTATCAAATATAGTGCAGGCATATGCAGCATCTCTCTTGTGATGTTAGCTGCCTGGAGGTAGGTCTTTACCTGCTCAATGGCATAGTCTCTATCTGCAATAAGCCTAACTGGATCTGCAAGCCCTCTGTTGATTAGTGCCATCATTACATTTCTAATGACCCTCTCATTATGTGCAATTGCTTCTGTTTTATCCATATTATTCAAGTTCTGTTGATTTCATTTTCACACTGAAGTTGGAAAGCGTAGGTTGGTATTTGTAGAAACAGTAGAAGCACTTACTCTCCCTTCTGTTCCAAGAGTGAGGACTCCAGAGTTCCCTTTGATGGAGTAGATGTTCATTGTGTTGTCCAATGACTTCCCAGTTGCAGGATTCTTCACTACCTCCTTGGCAGAGATGGTGAGAGATGTGAGGGTGATGATGAAGAGTAAAATAATCCTTTTCATATATTATATTCATTATCAAGGTTCTATCTCCAATACCACTTTCTTATGCTTATGAACTAACTTCTTTTCATACTTGTCATTGATATACTGCTGAAGATATGACTTGGCAACATCATATGTGACAAATGTCTGACAGGTCAGTGACTCCCAGGTCTTGCCAAACAGGATGGTTGCAAGATTCCTATACTCAATTTCATAATGAGGTTCATAGGTGTAGGTAGTTCCACTTACCTTATCAACACTGGTTTTATAGCATTGACAAATTCTGTATTTGGTTTTAAATAGGTTGAACATAATCATCAGTCGTTTTCGTTACCTTTTGCCATAAAAATATCATTCATAATCTATTCTTTATAGTTTTTCATTTCAAACCATTCCTGTGAAAGCATCAGTGGGTAGTGATAAAAGTCATTGAAACCATATAATCCGCAGGAAAAGAATCTATGACATTCTATCACAACAGTTTCTCCACCAGCGGTTACACCCACATCAAGAGTATATGCGACAGGTGCATTCTTATATTCCTTGGCCATATTGATGATGGTGTTGGGATTTGGATATGTGAAGAAATCGCCAAGATAATTTCTACAGTCAAGAATCTTTCCATTGAACACAAACACTCTCCATTCAGAAAGAAACTCAACATATGATGATACTTGAAATCCTATACAGTTGTCATAGTTATCAAGATCGAGAAGTTTGTTCATTTGATTGTTTGGATTGTACTTCCATCCATTATCCGGGTGTTTGATTACAGACATTGATTTGGCAAACACCTTATCAAATTTATAGAGTTGTTTCAAATCTTCATCTGTTCTGATGTTCATAATGTCTCTACTTGCAAATGGGAAAAGAACTTCTGGAACATTGAGTGGTTCAAGCATTTTTTTTGCATTTGGATAGAATGTGTTTAGATATGTAGAGACAAAATCAACAGAACCAACCGGAATGTATTTGTCTGGGTTCTTTATACCACTGAAGTCAAGACCTTCATGTTTTCTGATAGTCATTGCATAATAATCACTCACCCAATTTATATAATCTTTAGACTGGGTGAGAGCAAATCCAAAATCATGGACAATCTTTTTATCTACTGTTTGAAGTAAAAAATTCATAGTTGTTGTTTTTGAAATAGTCATCAAACTTATCATCAAACCAGTAGTTGATGTTTTCAATCAGTTTGGTCATTGACGCGTTCATATCATCAGAAGAAGTGAATGGTTCTTTTGACCTCAACCAGAACACACCATATGGATGTGTATCAGTTGAGTCAACAACCACTTCCCAATTCCCATCTGAATAGTTTCGTTCAGTCACCTTACCGAGTCTTGACAAGGAGTCTATACTGTCACAGAAGAACCAGACGCTGTATCTGTATTTAAGATGTCCACAACAGGACTCAAAGGTGCTAACCCCTGGTAAAGTGTTGAGGATGTTACATAAATCAACGCACTCCTGATCCATATCATCAGGGAGTGCAGGAACTTTGTTTATATCAAATTGTTTCATATTATTTGTTTTTTTTTGGTTTCAAATTTACGACCACCCTGCTGACAGAAAGATAATGCTTACTTGCGACGCCACAACTACCGGTGCTAAAGTGGACGAACCGCATGTAATGTGGATTATACTCCGTCGAAGAACCAAACCAAGTATCAAGCATATCTCCATTATGCTCTCTTAATATCTTATTAATCTCATCTTTTTGGAGATACATCTGTAAGAGATTGTCTTGTGTAGAGATTTAAACTCTATTGGTTTTAGCATATTCCACATAATCGTAATATGACATTGCAGGAACATTATCCTTGAGTAATACTTTGTCAATCAATGGAATATATACGCCACCTTGTTCTTCAATCCAGTAAGGCTGAATTTGTTCTTTTAATTCCTTCATAGCTATCTACTATTAAATAAGTTATATACAATACTCCTTTCACTCACACTTGGATTATTATTTCTTTTCCAAGGTAAACTATGACTGGGGTCAAATATCTCATCACTACACTTCTTGCAGACGCCATCTATCTTGTCCCAGGGGATCCTGAATGGTTTACCACATCTGGGGCAACGTACCGTAACCTCATTTAATGTGCCTTTGAATAAAATCTCATGATTCTGATTCTTGTGCTCCTTTCTTCCGAATATGCCTTCCCACCATGTGAACCACTCATACTCTTCATTCGACATAAGATCCTGTTCATCATCCGAGATTTCAACAAGTCGAATATTAGAGAAGATATTCATACTACCCCCATTGAAATCCATATGTTCCGTAAGATCTACCTTTGGTGATAACATGGCTTACTTCTTGAAGATACTGCGGACTTTCTGGAAGAATCCGGCTTTCTTTTCCACGCCATTATCAACAACAAATGACGAGACAGGAAGAGACTGGTTTTCATTGAGGGTGATATAGCTCTCTTCCTTCTTATTGTCAATCGTATATGTCTTCAACACCGCGACCAGCTCTTCAGATGACTCAGGAATATTGGTGGTCACTACAGGAGACACATTCATCTTTTCCTTATATTGAGCGACCAGCTTGTCCAGGGTGAGATCACAGTACTCATCCACCCAGTCACCAAGGAAGTAGAAACGGTCCGCCACATTAGTCCCGTTCTTGAACACGCCAAATAGGATAGGGTCTTTGTCCCTTCTCTCCTTCTCTATCTTCCTTTCCTCCTTGCCGGTATAATCGGTGAACACCACATAAAACTCGTCAAAGATGTCCTTGGACTTCTCAATGGTATCGACAAGCTCATCAGGGATTTCTCTCATATAACGGGAGAGCTCGATAATCTTCACCGCCTTGCCCGCCACATTCTCGATGTAGTCCTCAATGGTGTCCTTATAGATAAACGTGTTGATTCCCAACTCTATTAGTTTCTCCTCTTTGACCAGGGTGTCCGCCAAGAAACAGAGTTTCTTGAGAGACTCTACCTGTCCAAGCTTTTGGTATTTCTCCGCAAGCCTGATGAATGTGTCATATGATTTCTTGAGCGCATCTGTGGTAATGACATTCTTTGCGCCCTTGAGGTAATCAAAGTACTGACTCGGAGTAATCTCCTTTCCTTTGCTTTTATCTTTTACTTCTGCCATAGTTATATTCGTCAGTCGTTTTCATTAAAATACATCTCTATAAAACATCTTGTCTATCTCTTCCTTGGTATGCCACTCTCCATTGTATGGGGTGAGTCTCACTTCAGGGTTCTGCTTCAGTCTGCTGATGAGGGACATCACCTGGTGATAAGCTTTCAGCATGGCTTTGCCATCCGGATAGGTCTTCCCATTCCTTTGCAGGTCAGTCAGCTGATCACTCAGTGCCAGCATAAATGCCAAGTATACTTCCTCATCCATAATTATTCAGTATAAATCAGTTCCCATCCAAGTTTGGTGATTGCCTCTGCCGCATCAGGAGTCAGGAGAAGACCTTCCCAGCTGTAGTAGTCACTGAACCCACCATAACCACTCTTCTCCATCTTGATAGCACCGGCATCAATCAGAGTCTGGATTTTCTCTGGAGTGTTCCTCCACAGATTCTTCCTCCCCCTTTCATCATCTACTGCCAGATACCAGAACTCATGCTGGCCATAATAAGTCTGTTCAAAAACCTGGATCTTCTTTTCCCACTCTTTCTTCTTGACAGCAAGCCATTCCTCGGTGTCAGGATTCTCCTCCGGAGTGAGATAAACTTTCCTGATAGCTAATCCCAGACTCTTCACAACATCCTTGGCGGATTTGCTGGTGGCCTTGGTAACGTCAAAGAGCTTAGGATTATCTTCGATATACTGCATCAACACTGTCTTCTTGATTCCCAGCTCACTAGCGGTCTCGGTAACGAGGGCGAAGGTTGAACAGTTAACCCTCTGGATTAACGACACAATTCGGTAAACTTCAGAAATCTGGAGTTCTGACGGTTTCTCTTTTTTCAATCCCGGTTTCATAACTTATTCTTCCCACTCAATTTTAATTGTAGCAATATAATGTTGAAGTCCACACTTTTTACTCATAGCTTCTGCTACCTCTTTTGAACTGTAAACGCTCCCAAGGTAGGGACCTTCAGAAAGGTTGTATAAGTTCACCCATCCTTCTTTCTTTTCCGGAGCGAAGAATAAATCCATACATGAATCTGCATCTGCACTCAAGTACATTCTTCCATTAGGAAGATAGGAATATAAATTTTCACTTTCGTTACTCATGGTACAAAGAGCAAGAATTGGATGGTATCCTCCACGTCTATCAGTACAAATAATTCTTACGTCCCTACCATCTCTTGTGACAACTTTTTTATTAGGGTCTTTTAAATATTCTTCTAAATTAAACTGTTTCATATCGTTTGCTTTCTTTTTTTTTTATTTCAAATCTACGACCGCCCTGCTGACATCAGAATAAGTCTTGCCTGTGTTGAAGCAACTGCCGGAGCCAAAGTTGACGACCCACCCGAAAACTAAATCATACTCCGACGAAGAAACAAAACAAGTATCGAGCATATCTCCATTATGCTTTCTCAGTATCTTGTTAATCTCATCTTTTTGTAGATACATCTGCAATAGCTCGTCCTTTGTAGCGATTTGAACTCCATTGGTTTTCTCGTATTTTATAAAATCGTCATACGGCATTGCAGGAACATTGTCTTTAAGCAACACCTTATCAATCAATGGGATATATACACCTTGTTGTTCTTCAATCCAGTAAGGTTGGATTAGCTCTTTTAGTCTATCGTTCATAATGATTTTATCTCTTATTCCTCTTTTTTTCTACAACCTAAAGATAATAAAAAATCTTAGACTTTCAATGACTTTTTAAGAAATAATACTACCTTCTGTGTTTTATAGCATTTTACTAACCACTTAAACTAACCTTTTGTGTCTAGAAAACGATTTTACTTTCTCAGACATTTTCTTTTCATTCATCAATTATTCTATATCCTCTTCTGATATACCATTCCCTCTCCCAACCGGTCAATGCGGATATGCTCGCCTGTTTTCCTTCACCAAACTTCTGTACCAATTCATCAGCATAATCCAAAAGCGCAGTACCATATCCTTCCCCTCTTTTATCCTCTCTAACAAACAAATCAGATATGATTATCTCATCCGGATAAAAAGAAACTCTCACATGCCCTCTTCCATAATCCACAATAATCCTGAAGTCAAAATAATCAGCCCAATTACACCTACATACCCAGAAATTAAGATCTGGAGTAAGTTTTGTCTCTTTGACAATCCAATTCTTCCATAAATTTACCATATTATTCCTTTTTTAACCTGATATTGGTCACTATAATCTCATATAGCATAATCACCAAACAAAGGGCATTGGATGCGATTAAAGGAGAGTTGTGAGTAAGTATACCATTAAACATCCACCTCTTTTAACACTTACAAACCAACATTCAACTTATACTTTATTGGCTCATCTGGGTTATAGTCAATAATTTCAAAATCCTCATACTTGAAATCATCGATATTCTTGACGGTTCTCTTGAACCTCAACTTAGGAATTACCCCGGATCCCTTTCTTTTCAATTGTTCTTTAGCTCCCTCTACATGATTTTCATAAACATGCACATCAATGCCGTGATAGACCAGTTCACCCGGTGCCAGGTTACATACCATACAGAGCATATATACCAACATTGCATACTGAGCAATGTTATATGGATTTCCTGCACAGAAATCATTTGAACGCATAACAAATGAACAATTCAATACCCTTTTCGGAAAATTCATTTTATCGAGCCAGCGCGTATCTACTGTTTCATCAGGAACAAAGCCTCCACCATATTCCTTGTAATACCAGTGTATCCTCTCCTCCTCGGTCATCTCCCTTGTATTGAAAATAGCCATCATGTGACACGGAGGCAATGCCATTTTACCCAGATCATCCACATTCCACGCTGACAACACGATTCTTCTATCATCTGGATGATTCTTCAACTTGTCTATAATCTCTGCAATCTGATCATGACCGTTCCAATTTCTCCACTGTTTTCCATAAACCGGTCCCAGTTCGCCAAAACAATATTTCTGATTTGCAGAATTAGTATACACTACCTGTTTTTTAACATTTTCGATAAAGTCCTCTTTTGAACACGGTTTTTCATTCGGGTCTCCCCATTTTTGCCAATTCTCCAAATAATACCTATAAGCATCATCGTCCCAAATGTGAACATTGTTATCAACAAGATACTTTATATTAGTATCACCTTTCAAGAACCACAATAATTCGTGAATAATGCCCTTATAAAAGACTTTTTTCGTTGTGATGAGCGGTAACCCATCCTGAAGATTAAAACGCATTGTACGATCAAACAATGACCTCGTAGCGCCGCTTCTAGTCTGCTTCTTTACCCCTTTCTCAACTATTTCCCTCAAAAGGTCGTGATATTGCTTGTCTACCTGATTCATCTTAACATTACTTTTTATGCACCGTAAAGATAATAAAAAATCCTAGACTCCCATAAGAAATCTAGGATCTGGTTTAGTTAAATTTAGATTACTTACCTAATTGCTATTCTCCTTATCTCCAATAACTTCATCCAGATACTTGTTAAGAGCCTGAAGAGCCTTATCTGGAATCTGAACAGCATTTTTGTTATTCTGTAAATACTTTACAGATTCTCCTACTCCATAAATTACTAGAGCTTCAGAAGTTGTAGGAATAAAAGTTTTTCCTATCAATCCAATAGCAAAAACAATTATAGAAATACACAATGTTTTTGATACGATATTAAGGAACCTCCTTTTACTTTCTTCTCCATCAGGTATGTATTCAGGATCTGAAAGATATACAATAACCCAGAGGATTAAAACAGCTCCAGCTAGGATTCCACTAATTATAAGAATTGTTTCTAGTGCAGTTGTGATTGCTGACAATCTAGTAAACCAGTACATTTTACTAGTAAATGACATTAAAAATGTTAGTAGCATAGCTTTATATCTTCTCTAAAAATACACGAATACAAATAAAAATAAGCGATACGGCTATTACAAGAAGTGGAAAGGTAATTAGAAAGCCTTGGAATGAATCTTTACCGTATAATATTTGTTCTCTTCTATTAGCGGGTAATTGATACCACTCTACTTCTTTTACCTTACCGTAGTAGGTTTTAATTTTATGCAATCTTCTCTTTTGCATCTCTTTGTCTGAAATTACAGGTCTTAATTTTATTAATAATTCTTTCCCCTCCTTCATCTGAAATCCTAATAAAGCTTTGAGCCTTTAAGATTCAATATTCTCCTCTGCATTAAAATATTTTTTTGAATTTTCCTCAATATTCATAATTATTTTGCTAAATAATCAAAATCCACATCGAAATCCTTAAGAGTATTGCCAAGAGAGCAATAAGCATTATGCAAATGACAACGATAAGCTTCTGCAACATGTTTAAGAAAGTCCTTTTCTTTATTAGAAAGTTTCTTAAACATGTTATCAACATCTTTATGCGAAAAGTTATAATAACTTCTTTTTTGTTGAGCAATATAACTTTTTGCTTTCGCAAGGGATTCGAAGAATTCTCCTTTTACACAAAAGAGTCCGTCTTCATTAACATTAATTTCTTCTCCTAAATAAGTCCACATAATATTATATTTTTACTCATAATTATTCCTCCATTGCCTTTTTGAAAGCATCGAACATCTCTGATTTACACTTCAACCACGGTCTATCCGGTGTACCGTCGTCAAAGAGGTAGTTATTTACATGATCTTGCAACCAGTCTATTGCTTTTTCAAGCATCCAATTAGCGCCGCTCTTAAATGCCTCTCTTTGTGCATAAGTATAAAGAAACTCATTTAATTTTTCTTCTATTGTCATAATTATTTCTATTTGTGTGTAAATGTGCAAATAGTGTCTAATTTAACTGTATTGTCTTTCATCACATTATTGATAATATAATTTTCAAAATCATCAGATGTATAATATTCATTTTGAATCTTCAACTTGCCATTGATGCAATCAGTCTCAAAATAAATCGTATTCACATTAAAACCTGCGGTCTTATGTTTGAAAACAATCAATGGATTACTACTGCTTTTGCTAAATTCTGATTCATCACCCTTACAATCCAAAATTGATGAATAATATTGATAGAAATCAAATCTCTCAAGAATAGGCAAAAATTCATCCTTTATTCTCTTCATATTTCTGATATGACTCTTCAATATGAATTCCTCCTGCTCCATCACATGATTCTGAATCCATACACATTTTTTGAAATCTTTCATAAGATGCGGATTATATCCATCATCAACATCAACCAATGAGATTCCATCCTTGCAATTATCAACAAATCCTTCGATATTACATATTGAACAAGGAATATATGCCCCATTCACATCATAATCATACGGATTGATTTCAACCTTATCGCCATCGGACAATTTATCTAATTCCTTTCTGTATGCAGCGTTTGGTATTGTCCTTAATTTAAGGGTTGTTCCATATTCCTTGTTATCAAATGTAACAAAATAAAGTATGCCATTGACAACCTCATAACATAACCCATCTGAGATAAAATATCCCAATGAATTAAGATATTTTTCAAAACTCTTAAATGTTTTCATAATCGTATTCAAAATTTACTATTTTGTTACTTCATACTTGCTTGAAATATGAAAACTACGCTGATTCGATTCAAGTGTTGCTCTTGTTCCATAAATAGCATAAATGATCTTATCAGCCGTAATTCTAATTAATTCCTTACAATCGTCAAGTTCTACTTCAGTAATGTTTTCTGCAACTGTCTTACCACAAATAGAGTAAAATGTAGCGGTGTGTCCGATAAGTTCTGATCTGATAGGCCCCAAGATTGCCTGTTCAAGTGTGTTCATAATATTTTAATATTATAACAAACTAATAATTCATTATAAACTTTTTGGATGCCATAATTTTACATATGACTCTCTATAATAACATCTATGGCGAAAATCTTTTAAAGAATATTTACGAGAAACTATTCGAGTTATATTTGGAGGAATATATGGCACCCAACCATTTTTATAATTACAAACTGACCTAAAATAATTTCCAGAAATTATAAAATATTCATCAGTAAATACTAACATTTTAATAATCTTAAAGTAGTGGATAACATATTTATTTTATTTTACGTAAATAACCACAATAGCTTGGGACCTGCCAAGAATAGCATCTCTCTGGAATACACCATCGTGAATCAGATGAAATTTTACAAAGAAACTTATGTTTAGAATAAGGTCCTAATATAACAGTAAAAAAATCTCCTTTATAATAAATTCTTTCATTTTTAAATGAAATTATTCCCATAATTATTTTCTTATAAATTCCTCGCAACCAGAAATATCAGTAATAAACATAGGCCAACCTCCACCAAATACACAAAATTTAAATACAATATCCTTAAAATAGCCTATTCTATAGTATCTACATAAACGACAAGGATTTTCACTTATTTCCTTAAAATTAAAAGGATTCATATACTCTTATCATTTAGAATGTTCTTTTAACTTTTAGACTAGAAGCAACTATTTCTCCATACTCATTTTCATAATATTCTGATCCTTTTGGAATTAACATATCAACATAAACAAGGGATCTACCAACATACTTTCCAATTTCTATTCCGTTAGAAGTTATAGTTAATAATTCATATCCTTCATAACCAGAAGGTTCATGTTTAAAAAGCATATTAATTTCTGGATTATAACAATGATAACCAGCTTCTATAGTATAATATGTCTTACCAGAAAGAAACTCTTTTGATCCTTTATGAGTGTTTACAACAAGATTTACTTTTTCTGCAGGTGAAAAAGAATATACAAAAGAATGACAAGGGCTTTTATAAAAAATTTCATCCCTGGAATGCAAAACTGCAAACGAATAATAAATTTCACAAATCTTTTTTACAGGAATATCTTCTGCAGCAATTTGTTTATTTAAAATAGTTGATTGCCAACACATATTAATTCTCTTAATATTTTCACATAATTATAATAGTTCGAAAGCAAGATTAGTAAATGCTACATTTAAGTCACGCTCTGAATTAAATTCCCAATCAATTATACTTTTATCGGACATATAAAATCTAATAAAATAAAATTTTACTCTAGTACTAATACTTATAAATTTTTGAACTTTTATAACTTGTAATAAATTAATTATTTGTTCATCTATTTTAATCCAAGTTTTCATATTAATCTTTATTTTAAAAAATTATAATTATGAGAAAATGATTTTCTAATTAACTGAACTGTTTTCTAAAACTAGTACAATTTATTATATATCAATTTTAAATGACTTTAAATCTCCACATTTTTCACACTGTAAAATATAAGTTTTTACAGTCCTATATGGTTCAGAATCAATACAATCCTTAAATTCTTTATCTACTTGATTGATTATCTTCCACTTATGTTCACAAGTTGGACAACAAGGTTTTTTGAATAAATTAAACATAAATTTGTCCATTTCTAAATAAAAAATATCGGAATTTATTATATATAATATGCCAATAATCAAATTTTTCTATAGATACTGCCCATGAAAACCGCATAAGTTCCTCATTAGTATTCCAATAACTTGGATTTGCTTTTTTATTAAAATTTACTTTGTCTTGTAAATTATTTAATCTTAAAAAGTCAAATTGTTCTTCTTTAATTCGTTGCATATTTTTACTTCTATAAAACGTCTTTTAGCATTAAAACATGAACCAACTATATTAGAAGTAGGACAACATCCCGTAAAATAAGTAAATTTACAATTTCGGCACTTCATAGAATTATTAAAAGTATTTTTTACTTTAAATATTTTCTTTTCATGACTAAGATTGTTAGTAGTAACATATAATATTTCACCAATAAACCTATTCATATTTTAATATAATTACTAAGTATCAGAAACTATTTTATAAGTTTCATAATTATCTATAAATTTATAAAGATATGAAAGATTATTTGCAAAATCATTAACTGCTTCACGAAGTTGATCATAAGTTCCCCATCCATTAGAAGGAGTTGTTTTATCAATAATAGATTGATCCAAATTATTCAATATTTGAACCATTTTATTTATTAATTCTATATATTGATGACTGACATTAACAAAACCATGTTCTTCAGGATGCCACATTAAATCATATAATGTATAACTTCCAAATTTAACTTGATTTGCCATATCAGTTAAATTATGAGTTAGATTTACGTGCCAGTATTCATTAGTTTCGTATTCAAAAACTTTTATAGAAGACAAATCACAATCTGGAAATTCAGATTTTACTTGTTCTAATGTTTCACATTCATAATTTTTTCCATTTTTACGACAGAATACACCAGTAGATTTGCGTTTAATTGGTTCTGGAGAAATTATATAAAGATCTAAACTCATATTTTAAAAAGTTTTTAAAATCCATTCATCATTAACAATACGTCCTTGAATAGTTATTATACAGTTTTTTGGAAGTTTCCAAACTTTAAGAATTTTTCGAATAATTGCTTTTACAGAAAGCTTAGAATGACAACAAGAAGAAGTCCAAACATCATTTTCATCTGGAAATAACCAATAATCTTTATCATCATTATACCAATAACTGCGATTATTTGTAGATCGAACTTCTATCCACCAAGAACTTAATTTTTTATTAGTATAACTATTATATATTCTAAATGGAAAATTACCTAATCCACGTTTAATTATTTTAACTCGTTTACATGGCTCATACTCAGGTAATTTTAATTCTTGAACTAATTCATCTGGAACTCCTTTTGAATATCCACCTCTAAAATATCTATCTTGAAGCCAATCTTGAATAAATTTCAATGGACAGTTTTTATATAAATAATTATCTACATAAGTAGGAGTATTAAATATTGGAATTGATTTAGAATCAAAATATTTTTCTTCTAAATCAAAAATATAATCAGAAATACAGATTTTATTTCCTCTAGGAGTAACAAAAGATTTATCTTTTGCCCATTCTTTAAATTGTTGATAATCAGAATAGTTATCAACATAACATTTATCTATTGCAGCCATTTAATATATTTATTTATTGATTGATTTTTTCCCAGTCTTTATAAAGTTTAAAATATTTCATTTTTACTAAAATGTGATCTCTATCAACTGGACATTTTTTAATACAAGGGTCTCTAAAAGCACAGAGTGCACAACATCTAAGATTGTTTATAAAAAGGCACTTCTTTTTAAAATCTAAAATTTTGTTTATTCTTGCTATGAACTGGTATTCTCCATCTAGAAAAATAAATTCATTCTCAAATCTAATCATTGTTGTATTGATTTTTCCCAGTATTTATAAAGTTCAAAATATTTTATGTTTATTAAAACACCACTTCCAGCCAGACATTCCCAAAAACAGTGATGATTTTTAACACAGAGATTGCAACACAGACCAAAACCAGATATTGGATTAAGATTTTCATATTGAAAACGCACTGCTTTACCTGCACTAATTGCAAAATGATATTCTCCTTCTACAAAAATGAATTCTTCTCTAAATCTTTTCATTGTTATATTTCTACAAAATATTTATTTCTACATATTTCGTGCATATGATTTATCATACATCCACGGTAATACGGACTCAAATTACATTTATCACAATTATATCCTCGAGAAATATCATAAATACATTTTGTTTTTACAATTGTTTTAACAGATTCATAGACAAATACTGTAGAATATATAATTTCTTTATCAAAAAAGTTCATTACTATATTGTTTATATCTCATATTAATACAACAACCAACCTGATCAATGCTTGGACATCTTCTTCCTAATTCATATCCTAAATTAGGGTATCCACGACTATTAGAAAATATACAACCAGTACAAAGTCCATAAATTCGAGGAATAGCTATTAATTTAACTATTTCTTTTTTTAAAAAATATGGATCATTTCTACAAGTAGTATAAAATATTTCACCAATAAATCTATTCATATAATTTAAATATTTGATTACCGACACAACAATCTCCATATTTGCTATTTGGACAATTAGCATCAATTCGTAGATAAATACAATCGGCACAACTATATCGGCTTTTACCCATAACTACTTTAACTTTAGTTAAACATGGAATAGAAAAATAATGAGTTTTAACATAAATTATTTCTTCATTAAACCTTTTCATATTACATTTTTATATTGGTGTGGAGATAGGATTCGAACCTATAATAACCAATAGAGAAATTATCTCTTCTCCACACTTGATTTTAGATATTAATCATTAATTTGATTACCATCTGCATCATAAAGATTACCATCAATAAGAAAGACAGTTTTTCCATCAATAGTAAGTTCTTGCTCTGGAACCATTCCAGATTCATTAAGATCCTCTGCTCGGATTATTGAATCTTGCATTTTTTGCATAGCCGTCATTACATCATTAACAGTAAGCAAATTTTGACCATAATGATGAAGAGTTTCTAACAACTTCTTCTCATCTTCATCTGAATAAGCAATACCTACTGGAACATTTGCAATTTTAACTATTCTAAGTCCATTTTTGCAAATCTTTGCAGTTTCAGAAATGTTAAACTGCTGAAGATCAGAATATTGCTCTTCAGCCTTTTTGGCATCAATCGCCTTTTTTGTTTTTACAAAACTCATAATTAATTAATTTTAAGTTGTTTATAAATTTTATTTTGATTGAGACAATCAAAACTTGTAAGAAATTTATTAAGATTATTTGCCCGAAAATATCGTAATTTACACATATTCCCTTCACGGAATATACACTCACTACAATATACATAAGGTTCAGCAGGAGTTGCAATAACTCGGTTACCTAATAAATATAAAATTTCATTTTTAAACAGTTTCATTATAAAGCCCTATCGATATCTTCCATTGTTATAGAATTTTTTTCACACCACTCTTTAACAAATGGATAAACTCCTTCAATTGAAGAAATAGAACAATTACAATTTCCATGTGCTTGAACTAAATCCCAACCAGAACTAGTTCTTTTAATTTGCATTGTAACAAACGGAATATCTGGATCTTTAATTGTTCTCAAAAACAAAATAATTGCAGAACCATCAAGAATTCTACCTTTATAAGATCTAACACAATGATGTAAATAAGAACCCTCAAGATTTAGATCATCAAGATCTTCTGGATATTTAATAAAAAATTCAGTATTTGAATATTCAAATTTAGGAAAATTCTTCTTTAAATCAAGATATTTCCTTTTCATTTCACTAGAAGATTGATCTTTTCTAAGATTATATTCTTGAATTGTATTAAAATGAAGTCTATCTATTTGAGTATCACTAGTAATTTCCCAAGGAAGAACAAAATCTCCGCCCATATGTTTAATCATATTCACATAATCAATATAATCAGACAACTTTTTATTAAAAGCAGGATTGCAAGCAATCTTTTTATATTGATTATAAGATATTTTAACAGGACATTCTTTTGTAGAAAAAGCAGACATTATTTCATTTACCATTTTATAATTCATTAATTCAGAATCTGGATCAGAAATTTTAATTATAAAAATTCCAGTAAGTTCAGTTGCTAAAGTTTCTTTATTTAAATTATAAAAAGGTTTTGGAATTTTCAGAAGTCCAGCAGGAGAATGTACATCATGACAAGTAGGACAAGTAAATTCAAGACTAGATTGAATTAAAAAAATTTGATCTGGATAAATTCCAGCATCTTCTAGAAGTAAATATCGTTTACTATAATTTTTTACGAACCATAAATAATGTAAATTTCTTACGATACTCCATCTAGCAACAAGTGCATAAGTTGAAGTTGCAGCCTTTTTTTCAAATTGAGAAATAATTTGATCAAATTTCGAAACAGAATCAGTTAACCAATCATATTGGCACAGTGGAAGCATAACATTATCTACTGGATCATAAAAAAGATAAGCTTTATATTGAATATGAATCTCTTTAATTATATAATTTGGATTCATATTACCAGTAATCATCCAATTACGAATTGCTTTATCATAATCTGGATTTACTTCATCTTTAATAAAATAACGAAGTGGATAGAAAAATTTATTTACTTCTTTAGGAGCTGTCCATAACTCATTGTGATTGAAAACATAAATAATCTTTTCAATGTCAGGACGATATTCTTTAGTAACAAGAATATTATCTTCTATTCCCCAAAGTTCAACAATTTCTTCTATTTTATCCCAAACAATTTTAACTTTAAAATAAATACGATCGTTAGAAAGCGATTTCTTTTCGAGTAAACTAATTTTCGTTATTTCCATAATCTTTATATAACGTTAAATATTTAATGTTTTAAGAATTACTTTAGAAAATTTAGTAACACATATAATTACTTCAGGACAATTTCCATTTTCATGATTACCTATTTTACATAAAGTACAATGATTTCTTGGATCTACAGTTATATGTTTAAAACCATTAAAATAAACAATTTCATTTTCAAAACGAGACATAATTTACTTTAAATTTATGATAATTATTCGTATTTTTCAAGAATTCTATCATGATGTCCACAATCTCCAACAATATCCCATACAGGGCATGCATATTTATCAAAAAAATAACATCCAATACAAGGTCTAGATTTATCATTAACCTTTAATTTAATTATGTATTCTTCAGAATCAGCAGTATAATGTTTACGAACAGTACAATAAAAAATTTCATTATTAAATCTATTCATTATAATCAAAATCTTTTAAATAAAGTTTGTCTATTATTACTACTTTTTTCAACTAAATAGCCGAATGAATAAAGATCAGAATAATCAGATATTTTATTTATAAAATTTTTTTTACGAAGCAAAATACTTCTAAATGGACTTGCTCCATTTTGTATTTTATAAACATTAAAATTCCAATAAGTACCTGATAAATAAAGAGTTTCTTTTTTATAAAATAACATAATATAAAAATTTTAGAAGAAGAGATTGGAATCGAACCAACATTACCCAATATCAATAACTCTAAATGAATGGTTGAACTGAAATTAAACTGAGTTATCTACTCTTCTTTCAATTAATTACAAAGCTCTATCAATGTTTTCTAGAACAATATGAAATTTATTTGCCCATTCTTTAACAAATTCATAAACTCCAGTTAGAGTTTTAATTGAACAGTTACAATTACCATGGGCTTGTACTAAATCATATTTATTAGATTTTTTTGATATTTGCATTGTAACATATGGTTGTGTAAGATCGTCTTTTTTTCTTAAGAACATAATCATTGTTTCATTCCTAAGAACTCTTTCTTTATATGATTTAACACAATGATGAAGAATTGCTCCTTCAGTATTTAAATCATCAATATCATCAGGATATTTAATTATAAATTCCTGATTTTCAAAACTAAAGTTTGGATAATTAGCTTTAATTTCTAAATATTTAGCTTTAATCTTTTCAGAAGAAGAATCTTTAAGAAGATTATATTCTTTTACAGCAGTATCATGAAGACTAGTCAATTGATGATCATCATGAATCATCCAAGGCATAACCGGTTCTTCTCCAATTGAATTGCTCATTCTAACATAATCGGAATAATCATATTTTCTATTTTTGAGAACTTGATTATCCACAATTTTGTTATATTGAGACATAGTTATAGTTAATGGAGCTCCTTCAGAAGAAACGATTTTCATTATATCCTTTACTTGAGAATAATTTTCAAGTTTTGTATATGGATCATCAATTCTAATTTTGAAAATAGGAGTAATTTCTACACCAAGTATTTCCTTATTTGCTTGATAAAAAGGCTTTGGAAATCCTAATAATCCAGCCGGGGAATGTTGATCATAACTACAAGGACAAGTAAATTCAAAAGCTGCTTGAATATTTGGAATTATTTCATCATAAATTCCAGCATCTTCAAGGAGAATATATCTTTGTCCATAGTTTTTAACTTTCCATAAATAATGAATTTGTCGAATAATAGTCCATCTACAAACTAACGCGAATGTTGAAAATTTAATTGGTTCTGGAAGTTCTTTAAGAAGCGCATCAAAATCTTTTATATCATTATAAAACCAATCAAATTGACAAAGCGGAATTGCAACATTCTTTTCTTTATCCCAAAATAAATAAGCAGAAACTTTAGTTTTTACGGGAAATAGGAAAAATCTCTCAGGATTAGAAAAAGTGCCAGTTTGCATATACAAACGCATTTCTTTATCATAAGTTAGAGAAGATTTCTTCAAAAACCACCTAAGAGGATAAAAATATTTATCTCTAGGAAGTACTTTGTCATGAAGAGAATGATTCAATTCATGAATAATTTTGTCGATATCTTTTCTATATGATTGAGTAACAATAATGTTATCATCAATTCCCCAGAGTTCTATTTCCTCTGTTTTAGAATTGTCCCAAGTAATCTCAACTTTAATATACTTACGAAGATTTGTAAGATCTTTTACTTCAAGAACTTTAGATGTCTTTATTTCCATATCTTTTAAATAAAAAAAAGCCTCTAGGAAATAAATCCCTAGAGGCTAAATCAAACCTAAATTATAATTATTCTCAAAACATACAAAAACAAAATTAAAATCAAAAACCTTCTCTTCAAACAAAAACAAAATCAAAACTTTATTAAAAAGAAGAGAAGCAATAAAGATTAAGACTTTGCAGGTCTTTGTCCATTTATAAAACTAAAAGGACTCTAAAATTTTGTATTTAATGCAATTAATAAGGCGAGAATAATTATAATTTATTCAGAATCAATTAGTTCAAGAACTAACTAATCCTTGGAAAGATTGTTTATTTTTTCATAAATGTCTTTTAAATTTTCAGGAATAACAATTTTCAAAGACTTAATTCTTTGAGCCTCAGCGACTCTCCAAGAATTAAGTTTTTCTTGATATTCCTTGTTAAGATCCATATACTCCTTGAATTCTTTAGCGAATCTATCTTGATTTTCTTGATTCTGCTTAGTAGCAGTATCTTCTAACTCAGCTTGCATTCCGTTAAATTCAGCTTGATATTTACGGAATTTAGTTTGAATATCAAAGAAAAGAGAATCAACCTTCTCTTGAGAGATTGTTGGAGTATAATTAGTGATAATTGTATCAGAGCCTTTCAGGTCTACTGAAGAAGGATTTGATGCAATTTTCACTAGATCCTTTCTAGCATTAGATATAGAACCATTTTTGTGAACTGAATCTCCAAATACTGCTGCATAAGCTTGCAGTTTGTAATAACGAAGAAGTTTCTCTGGTTCCCAAGTAGAAAGAATATCAAGAGTAGTTACAGTAGGAACTGCACTAGGTCTTTCTGGGGCTTTCCAATCTAGTGGAATGTTTGTATAAACATCTGCAGAAAGTTGCTCTTTTTCTTTAATTGCCTCTCTAAGATAAGCAATAAGAGTTTTACATTTAGAGATTTCTACAAGCATATTCTGAATACTCTGAAATAAATCAGAATTTTCAGAAATTCCAGAAGAAGTTAATACCTTTTTTCCTGCTGTAATTAATTCAATTTCAGTATTATAAAAACGAAGAGATTGTAATTTAGTCTCCAAGTTTTCATAATACTCTTTAGCCATATTTGCTATATGATTAGCAGATGTAGCTGTAATACCGTTAGTTCCAAAAAAATTGCGCATATTTTTTTTAATTATTTTGTGTTAAGCAGTTATACCCGTAGCTTAATACATTTATTTTATAAATCTTATAAAATCTTCAAAATCAATACATTCCATACCTTTTGACTTAACATAAATATTTTTATCTATAGAAAATCCTGTAGTTCGTGCTTTTAGAGAAACTCCTTTAATTTGTACTTCAGGAGCTATTATACCATATCTCAAATAAAATTTTATACCTTCTCTATAAATAATATCATATTTAAGTATTTCTACTTCTTTCCTTGATTTTGTTCCATAAAACACAAACATTATACCAAAGTTTAATAAAGAAAGCCTCAAAAAGAGTTATAATTTTATAATCATATTCTCGATCAGACCAAAACCCGTTAATAGTAATATCATGAAGTTTTCCTTCATGATAATAAAAACGATAATCAGCTATTGGATAAAGATATTTTATATATTTAATAGCTTTTTTATCATCATTAGGAGAACATTTCAATTTAGTTTGACATTTAATTCCTTTTCGAAGATAAAATAAAGTTAACATAATTAAAAAATTATATCTTCAAAATCAATAACATTAAAATCAAATGTATCCAACCAATCAGTTTCTGAAGATAAAAATTGTTTATTTTTAGAATATAGGTTAATTCCTTTAATTTTAGGATTTAACCGTAATTTTTGGTCAAATACAAATTCTCCCCATTTCCAATCTTTGGAAAATAAAGCTTCTTGAAGATATTTCAAATCTTCTACAGAGTCTATATTTATACGAGCATCTTCAGAAAGAAGATCTTCAAATTTTGTTTTTGAAAGTTTCTTTCTAGGAGCTTGAATTTCTCCAAGAGATTCTGAGATATACAGAGTTTCAGAAATAATTTCTTGATTTTCATTGATATAGTATTTAGTACCAGCAGGAATAATGCATCTACAAATTATTCCATGAAATAGTATTGGATAGAATAAATATGCTTTAGAAAGATACCCATTATTAATAAAAATATCGGTAACTACCAAATCAATTTTTGGAAGATTTTGATTCATTGGATAATTATTTCCATTTATTGTACAGAATGTTCCATCACGATTTATCCACCAAGCATTGATATAACAAACAAGATCTTTTGCAGCAATCTTCTCTTGAAGATTTCTCTGCTTAATTGCTTTCCACATAATTATTCTATTATTTCTAATTGTCTGATTAATTTTTGTTTAATTGATTTTGCTTTTGATTTAAAATCTGAATCTACATAAATTTTACCTAATGGAGATTCAAAATCAAGAACTAGATTATATTTGGAAATATAATCATTAGGATTTGTTATTTTAGAAACTTTTGAGTTATGAATATAAAAATATTCAGGATAACAAATGTTTATAAAATGGATTTTAGTTTCAATAATGGCTCGCATTCTTCAGGAAATATTTGAAAATCAATTTTTGTAAATGTAAAATCCTCAGATGAATAAACAATAGTTTTATCTATGAATGTAAAAAATAACCAATCTAAGTCAAGTACATTAGAATAATCCATATTAGTTCCGGAGGCCCAACGAAAACCATAAGAATATAATAGTTGAATTATTTCATTATACTGAGCTTCGTTATATATACGAATAGCATAAAATTTTACTAGATTATCCATGATGTTTAATAAAATCTATAAAATCATCAGCATCAAAAGCTTGCATATCTTTATTTGTTATAATTGTATAAGTTTCAATAAAAGTATGAATTCTAGGAAAATAGAAAATATGAGTATAAAAATTAGTTTTAGATACGTGCAATTTTCTATAAAGTTTATTAATATCTTTTTTGTTGTATTTATAATATATATTCATAATCAAATATTTAGAAATCCTACTCAGATTCGAACTGAGATCTATAAGGTTTTGCCAATTAAACTATAGGATTTACGAAGTTTACAGATATTTTATTTTAAAATAAGTATATTCTGGAAATTGTTCTTGAGAATAAGAATAAGAATTCAGAATACGATCAACCATTTGTCTTGTAATTGTTGATACGGAAGATGAACCTTGATAAGTTTTAATCAAAATATTTTTGTAATTATTTTGATTTTTAATTATTAAAAGTTCCATTAAGCATTGTAAGACTGGAAGTTACGATGAGAAGGTGGGATCTCATTGTTAATGTGAATACGGACGATTTCATGTGTAATCGTTTGATTACCAATGGTTACAGGCTCCTGGAGCTTGTATTTCCGAGTAATTTGTCTTAATTTCATAAAAATTAATTATAGGGAATATAAAAATTTGAAATTTAGATTTTTTTGATTTTTTCATTAAATGTAGAAGGAAATTGAATTTGTAAAAAAGAGAAAAATTGGAATGTAAATAATTGAAAATTAAAAAGATACACTCCAATTTTTCATCTTTTTAACACTCTTTCAATTTCCAAATTTTGCGTATTCCATACACAAAATTGTCACTTTCACGGTACTCCGTAATTTCAGGAATTCGTTTCTTAAGTTCAGTTTTTGTAAATGCAGACATACAAATTGTGTAGTCTCTCGGCATAGCCACTTTTGCAAGGATTTCTTCCTCGCAAACAAATTTAAATTCTTTCATTGTATCTTTTGCAAAATATTCTCTCCATTTTGTATTAACTGACAGCCAGAAATCATATCCTCCTGCAGTATCTTTCCAAGGAAATGATTCTGCAATTATGTTACTTGTTCGGGATTCATATAAACTACTTGGAGATATTTCAGGATCTTTCTTATGATATACATGAAACTCATAAAGATACTCAGTCCACAGATGATTATCTTCCATCCATGCACGAAATTGTTTAAATGTTTTCATTATCTTATATATTTAGTTACAATTTTTCTTACTTCTGATTCATCAACTTCAGATATTTCTTCTTTTGGATAATATCCTTCTATGTTTGATTGAATACAAACAAAATTGGATTCACAATAACAATACCAATCAAAAAAGATATTAACCCATCCTAGTTTATCTGCGGTATCACAGATACTTTTAATTTTTCCATACCTTGCTAGTTTGCCAGGTGATTGGATTTTGATTATTTTTGTCATATTTTTAATTAAAGATTTGCATATATCAAAAATTTTTCTTATGTTTGTCCCAACAAAACGCAAACATAAGAAAAATTCAATAAATACCACTTAGCAGTCTTGCTAGGTGGTATTTTTTATTCATCGTCTTCTGGATCTTTATTTTCACATTGAGGATCATTGGAAATTGCCTCTCCTACCATATAGACCAAAAGGCCTGCCATTAAAATTGTTGTTATCATAATTTTTAAAATTTAATTTGACCTTGCATGGAGTATCGAGCTCCTAATTCATCCTCTGAATACAAAGTTGGGCGAAAGCCTTTAAGTATAGTTAGTAAGTATAGTATTAAGTATAGTTAGATATCAACTGGTGCGCACTATGTATCATCTCCTGCGCACCCTATGTGTAAAATCCTGCGCACCCTGCGCAGGAAATGACATATTATCAAAATTAATTTATTATTTTCTTGTTTTAATTTATTATTTTTATTATATTTGTATATAAAATTAAAATAATTATGGAAGAAAATAAAAATTTACAACATGTACAAGTACCTAATGGTATGGGACACAATAATTTAGAACCAAAAGATCAATTAATTTATATGGTGATTAAATCTCATGATAATCCAAACCAAGAATGTTGGCCCTCTCTTCAAATACTTTCGAAAGAAAGTGGCGCTAGTATAAATACCATTAGAGATAGTATTAAACGACTAAAAAATGCTGGATATATAAAAACCGAATTAGTTGGCAGGAAAACTCGTTATACGTTTGACCCTTATAAAAAGTTTGAACCTTTTAGTCCGGAGTTTATTAAAAATAAAAATCTATCTTTCACTACAAAATCATATTTAGTTGCCTCTCAGCAATATATGTACAAAGACGTAGAAGGTGTAGGAAAAATAGGACTGTCGAATAGAAATCTTTCACAAGAAATAAATATGCCTGAATCTACGATTAGAAGATGTAATGCTGAACTAGTCTCAAAAGATTATTTAACAATTTTAAAAAATGAAAAGAAAGATCTTCAAACTGGTTGTTTTACAGATACTAAAATAATGAAATTAAAACAACTAGGACAAGCAGTTATATGGACATTATGCGATCATGAAGAGCAAATACGCCAAAACACACAAGATATTTCTAAGCTAGCGGAAAGGCTAAATCAACAAGAACAATTAATTCAAAAACTTCTAAATGAAAATACTGAGCTTAAAAAAGCACAAACTAAAAATAATACTGAATACAAATTCTAACTAATAAAAAAAATAAACCCATAACCATCACGGCTATGGGTTTATTAGTTTCCTGGCAAATAAAGTGGCAGAATGCCTAAACACATGAGAGACATATTTGATGACAACTAGTTAGATACCAGGAAAAAGATAACATTATGTAGTCAAGTTAGGTATATTTCCTACTGGCATCATCACGACGACAGTAGTCCTTTCATCCACGATTAATTTATGAAACACACAAAGCAACAATGAAACAACCTACAGATAGATTGTGGATGAAAAGAAAATAGTGATCCCGACGGGATTCGAACCCGTGACCCCAACATTAACCTACCACTATAGTTTTCACTACCAACAAATAACAGCATAGTATTATCTAACTCAATCATCCTTTATTTATTGTTTGTGGTCTGGACTTTCTCTTAACCATATTGAAAAGATGCATCTTCTAATTTCTGTTAAGTACCTACTAACCTGTTATTCCAACCGTGTTCGGATTAGATTTTCAATTTAGGTTCCCCCCATAAAGTCTCTGCACACTGTCTAAAGGCTGACGAGCATAAATAGGATACTGTGCTTGCTATTTAATAAGCTACTCTGAACTATTTCATCAGAGATACTTAACCTTTTAACATTGGCTCAGGATTAGCGTATTAGATTTTAATCTAACTTAGCTTTTCCTGCAATTCTCAAAGATGCTTGGCAACTCATCAAATTGTTTAATTAGGGGGGTTCTACATCCAGAGTTTCCCCTGGTGCACTCTTATTTTTTTTGATAGCACTACAACTATCAATAGTTCAAGTGTTGTGCTCTACCAACTGAGCTACGAGATCAATTTAATAAGGTTAAGTAATGACAGGGCTCGACAGCCCCGATACAATTTTGATTAACGTGAGTTTTGACCATAACTCATTTCCGTACCAAGTCTTTTAACCTCGTCTGGTTTGGCTTGCTTAACCTTAAAATATTAAAGAGTCTATCTCCTTACCCAGGAAGATGAATGTTTGTACACGATAAGAACCTTCTCTTTAGTGTTATATTTCATACTATCATATGAAATATTATCCGCTTTTAACAAGGTATCTATCTGGTTACGTTCATCATCTGTTAGATTCTTACCATAAGTATAGAATTTAGCAACTACTTCTTTAGTGAAATGAAGATCATATTCAGGAACTGAATTTTTGTTTTCCTCTTCTTTACAGATCTTGGCAAATTGCTCTGTACGAAAATACCAAACTCTGCTGTCAAACAAGAATGCTCCTATCAGAAAAGATTCATACCGCCCTGTGTTTAGAGCATGGAGAGCTAAATCCTCTACGGAAAGATATCTTTTTTTGTCGAATTCATTCCACCATTCTTATTTTCTGGCAAGATTGATAATTTGTTGTGTCGTTAACATAATATTTTGATTTTTAGTTATTTACAAATAAAAAACTCCCATTCATTCAGAACGGGAGTTTTTGCGTTATTTTGCTAACGCAGACATCGCATCGTTAAGACACTGTAGTAAGTCTGGTCCCTTTGCAAGTTGTTTATTGAACCAAACTATTGGTTCAATAACTTCTTCATCTGTAGGGATTAAAGGCTCATAACTTTCGCAAGCATGAAGCCCATAACCATCTACAATATCTACTAATGCTACCGAGTAACCTTCGGTCGTGGCCACGATACTCAAAGCCTTGCTTCTTTCTCCTGGAAGGTTTAATGGAATGATCATATGTTTTGTGTTTTAATAATTGATTAAAAATCATTCCAATAAATATACCATCCCGCACTTCACAGCGAAGGATGATATGTGCATAATTAGGCTATTCAGGCTTTGTTGTTGTGAGAGGATTCGAACCTCTACGAGAAGAACCAAAATCTTCTATGCTAACCATTACATCACACAACAATTTTAAAACTCTTCTGCATTTCACAACGAAGAAGAGTAAGTTTTATTGTTAATTTAATCAATTAGGGTTTTACCCTAGTAGCTCGGACGAGACTCGAACTCGTAAGGGCATTACTGCCCAGAGGATTTTCCTGCTACTCTTGCTTTAATACAAGCCAACTTAAATTGCACTGTACATTTAGGCGGTGCTCTATACTGTTATTTAAGTTGTTGTAGTCTGGACTATTTCTTTACCGTGAGAAAAATCTTGCAAGTTAGCAATATACCTTATCAATCAATTTCAACGCGTTACTGTCTACTAATGCTATCCTTCTATATGTATACCACTATTTTTCTTTTAGGCATCTCCTATATAGTCTCTACGCCATTTATGAATGATAATTGAGCATTATAACCAATGTGAGTACTGTTAAGCGCATGAGGTATCTCAACTATTTTTAATATCATTCAATTTAGTTCGCCGTTACCACCGATAATGTCACCACTATCTAGGCTTCCGTTGCAATTTAAATAAAGAATAGTTTGCGACATTTTCCCCATTTTGTCACGTGATTACTGTTTTCCGTATGGGAGATAAGTACTATTCCTACCAATCTCGTTATTCAAACTGTTTAATTAGGGAGATTCTACATTCGGAGTTTCCTCCGATGCACTCTATTTTATAAAAAGTCCTCTATGTTTACCAATTTCATCACCGAGCCATTTATCAGGATGTGGTTAATCCTGAATATAAATACAAAGATTGTGCCTACAGAATAGACACAATCTCTTTAAGATCATCTACCGTGAGATTAAACATTTCAAGAATTTCATTTCCTGTCTTGGACAATTTATTCTTCTTTTCGAAAGCAGCTTCTCTTTCTTCAATTTCTCGTTGAAGTTGAGAGAGTTTTGCTTTCAACTGTTCAATCTCTCGTTCTTCGTCTGATTTCATAGGAGTAAGATCTAGTTGTACATCTGCTAGAGTTTTAATTCTCATAGCCTTTGCTTCTTTATAGACCTTTTTTCCATCTACGATGAATTCCCAGTTTCTTGCTACCAATGCTAAATGATTACTTGGAGTTATTTTCATATAACCCAAATTAATCATTGCTTTTGGAATATTCCAAGCAACTTTTCCCCAAATTTTATATTTGGAGATAAGTGAACTCCACGATTTAGGAACTTCTATTCCATCTGATGCCATGCCTATAATTTCATTCATGTAAGCACGGAGTTTTTCCTCAGACTGTTTATTCCAAGGAGATATTCTGTGTGTTTCCTTCATTTTGTGACTAGGATTAAGACAATTATACTCAGAAAAATACCAATTAAAGGTCGCCATTCTATTAGCACACAGCAAAGTGCAATTGCCGCAATAACCTTTAGGGCTATAAGCCAGTAGCACGGTTTTTTATACCGTGCTACGAAGATTCGATTTAACTCATTTTTCATTTTGAATTAAATTTGAAGTTGGGCCCAGTGCTCCATAAGAATATCCATAAGGGTTTCTTTTGGAGTTAAGTAGTTAGTGAAGCATCCCACTGCCTTTGTGAGCTGAATAAGCTCTAAGGTGTCTAACCCCCTTAGATATTCAAATGTCGAAGTAGCATTAGAAATCTTTTCTATAGCTTCTTCCATTGCTACATAGGCTGGACGACTAAACCTAGAACCATCCTCAAATATGACATAACCTCCATCATTGTATATAACTTCTGACGGATTGGTCAAGACCTTATTGGAACAATGGTTCATACGCTTTTTTAGAGCGTATTTGAAGTCAGAGAGGATAATTTCATTTTTGATTTCTCCTTCGTGCTCCCATCCGCAAACCTCTGGCAACTGCCTCTCGCAGTCACCAAATTTGAATGTGTAGTATTTTGTTGTCATATGTCTAGTGTTTTATGATTTCTGACAAAATAACAGGAATAGTCGCTTCACCTGTTTATAGGACTTCAACACCACTAGGGAGTCCCTTTGCGATTTTCTCTTATGCTGTTCGCCCAGCTGCAAGTAACGTCAATTAATTGACGTTATTTATTAGAACTTCCTATGTGAATCGAACACATGACTCTCGTACTCGAGGTTTTACCACTAAACTAAGGAAGTTTACCCAATTGTCTAGATGCAGATGATTAGTCCACCAATTGGGTATTTGTTAAACGCACGTGTAATCAACACGATAAAGTTTGTCAACGTAGGATGTTGACCCGTATTTTCCTACTTAGAAGGTCTACTCTAAATACGGTTCGCAGTAGGTTTAACTCTACTACTAGGGATGACACTCTTGTTCGCTTCCCATCGGCGGCGGCTCCTAAATTTTTAATTTCCATCAAATAATAAATATGTGTCTACACCAGTGTAAGATTTCATAGTTCACTACGGAGCCGCTATAGCAAACTAGAGGAAATATTCTTAATGTAGACACACAATTGTAGATGTCACCATATCTACGCCACGAGACAAGGCTCCTTTAGGATGCGAATCCCCAGGATGCTCGCTGTTAAAAAAAACATATTCCCCGCATGTTGCCCCAAGCATACGAGTATTAGAAGCTCATCAACGATTAGCTTCCTATTCCTGTAATATACAGGCATTCATATTTTATATACCGACTTTATGGGTGCCGGTTTTTAGAACTTCCTATGTGAATCGAACTACAACTAGTACACCAGTAGGAAGTTAAATTAATTTCCGGTTTAAGGATGACCGGAAACCATTTGATGCTACTTCTCTTTAGGAGTATTGGCGTTTGCCGAGACAGCGTCCAATAGAGCAGCCTTATAGGCAACTCCGTTAACATACGGCTCTACCGTTTGACCCTCTTTGTAAGTCGAGTAAGTATTTGCCCTATCCCTGCTTACCACAAGTGTACGCCCCGCAAGCGCTGCTGCGAGTTCGACCACATCCGCATACTGCTGGATCCAGTCGTTGACATACACCAGAGACGGAGCATTCTCAGGCTTTGTCCTTTTCATGAGAGTAGACACGTCTACCCAGCCGTGGTTGGACTGCACTTCGAGTTGTAGATACGATCTGTCAGAACCCGCAATTGTACGGGTTTCGTATCGACACTCTGGATTAGTGTCAAATACGTACTCCCCCGGAAGCAGCACACGTCCGCCAATTGGCCTTGCCTCAACAAGGCCTTTTTGAGCTCGTTCTTTGAGCTCAGTAATCTTTGCAAATGTCTTTGCCATAGTTAATAACAATTTTAAAAATTAATGGTCAACTGTCCTGTTGACTACCAAATATGCAAACTGGTCTTAGTAAGTTGGCTAAAAAATAGCCCCTCCACTAGGGAGAGGCTATTAATTTAGATGCGATCCCAGCGGTAGCACTGGGCCTGAGACTCCGTTGTCGCGAAGACCTCGCGACAAACAACGCCCTCTCTGAGAGCGGAAATGATATCCTCTGCGGATTTCATTTCGAAGTCCGCGAAGATTGCGTTGTTTACTCCCTGACGTTGTCTCTCGGCAGCGTCAGGGTTAAAACCTCTCTTCGCAATTGGAAGAGAGGTGAACGCCCCCAATGTGATGAACACTGGGAAGGTTCTCCCATTGCGGGAGAGAAAGAACTTATACTTAAGAACTTCCTCTCCCCCTTTCGGAGAGAATCCGGTACCACGGGCATCGAGGTTGCCCTTATCATCAAGGACAACCAATTTCACTTGGTCATTCGGTATGAACCGAACGACTGTTCTCTGGTTAATATTCTCGGAACGAGTGTTGAGAATATTCTTAATGGTTTCAAGTGTTGCAGCAGCTTTTGCCATAACAATTATGGGCCAGCTCCCTAACTAACGCTGGAAATTCTACTCGTGTTGAGTAGCAGTTCAACCCAAGGTTGCTATAGATTAACCACATCTATAGCTGTGCCTACTATGCTTCGGCACACCTTTAGGATTTGCAGTGTTGTCTGCCACCAGCTCGTCTACAAGCGTCTTTGTTGTTTATCGCACAACTGCGGGCAACAGTCTGCCAATGTGATTATCAGGAGAATCGGACTCCTGCAAGGCCACCAGGCATAATCAATTAATTCTATGTCTGCCTTGGCAAGCATAGAATCTCAAGAACTGCGATTTTGCAACATTAATCATTACGCAGATTTCAGATTAATGTGGACAGTTTGTCTGTGAGCGTCCTGTCAACTCACTAGAGCCGTTTGTCTTTTTCCCTGGATCGGCCTCCAGATAGCTCCTGATCAGACAGTTACCCAACGGTAGCAACGACTCGAAGAAGCTGCAGATTGATAAATCTTATCACATCTGACGCCCTTCTTCAGGTTTTCAAGGATTTCTTCTGCAGACCTCATTTCGAAGTCAGAGAAGATTGCATTGTTACTCAGCATACGCTGAGACTCTGCATCCTCGATGTTATAACCGTTCTTGGGTAACGGGATCCTACAGAACGTACCCAGAGAGGTCCATACTTGGAACTTACGCCCCTTTCTGGATAACTCAAAGGAATACTCCTTGAAAGAAGCAATTCCCTTTGGGCTAACCTCTCTGTAGCTGAGCTCTGAGACGTTCAATTTAAGAACGTCCCCTTCATGGAAGAGTACGAGTACTCTTCCGTTAAAGTCCTCAACCTTGTTCTGCAAGAGCTTGAGGATTTCTCCCTCAGCAACTTTGAAAATTGCCATAACCCTTACAAGGTTTTGCGACAAAACAAAACTAGTTGCCGCATACTAGTGCCTCAATTAGACTACACTATAGTGAAACGCCAAGTCCTTTCACATAGTGGACCAACTAGGCCACACACCTAGTTGGCAGGACTAACCTCTTCCGTTAGTGAACCGAATAGCCCTTCTACGTAGTAGAAGGACCATACGGGTCCTCGGAATTGGTTTTTTCATCCTACGGATGCAAACTGGTTTTAGTTTTCCCATTAAGAGACCCAGGGGGTCTCGAGATGGGACACTCCATTTTCCACTTTAACTTCCACAAATTTTATTCATTTCCCATTTTAACCCCCAGGGGGGCTAAAAATAAATTTGTATATATTGATTTTTTGCTTTATTTTTGTTGAAAACAAAAATAAATTATTATGAATAAAAAACAAGAATTAGAATATATAGCTAAATATAATATAAAAAATGGAACTCATTTTTATAATTTAGAACAAATTGTAAATCATGCTTCTCAAAATAGTAAACCTGAAAAGCAATCTGCACTTCAAAGAATCGGTTCTGCATTAACTCAATCTGAAGGAAGATCTGCTACAGAAAAGGCTATTTTAGATGGATCTGCTGAAGCTACTTCAAAGAAACTTCAAGAAGTAGGAATAGATAAAGAATCTGCTAATCAAGCAGTTATAAATCCTGCTTATAATACAGATAAAACCACTGCAGCACTTAATACGACCCTTCTTACTTTGCTTCCTGATATTTCAACTGGAATTCCTGGAATAATCAGATTGGGAACTGGAATGGTGGGAGGATATTTAGGAAATAGAGGAGGAAAATATTTAGACGATAAATTTGGAACATCTTTCTTACAAGGAATTGGTTCTTTTGCTGGCGGATTAGCCGGATATAGTTTTGGAAATAAAACTATTCCTGATATAATAAATTCTACAATAATTAGAAAAAATCTTAAAACTGGAAAATTAGAATTTGTTGGTCCTAAAAATTATATTGGATATCATCAATCTAATACTTACTTTGAAATACCTCAGTTTCCATTTAATAATAGATGAGATGTAATTAATCATAATTCAGATCCTAATGGATTCTTTTTAACTTTAAATAATCCTGCTACTAGTGGATTTTTAGCTAAAAGACCATATATTCTTAAGTTTAATGTAAACTCAAATAAAGGGTTAGTTCAACATGGAGAAATAAAAGGATTTTCTGGAAGCAAAAATAATATCAGAAATAAAATAGTAAAATATGCTAGAAGGAATGGGGCAGACGTTGTTCACTTTGATGGAATTAAAGATAATACACTCCCTAATCAACAAATTCTTTTTGCTACGGATAAATCGGGAATTAAAAGTTTAAATAATAGAGAAAATTTACCTACAATTTATAACTCTGGAGGAAATAATTCAACAACATTAAATATTACAGATAATCTTATTTCTGATATAAATACAGGAAAACAAGATGCTTTAAACTTTTTGTCATCTACAGTTAAAAAAGAAACTGATGCACATAATAAAGCGTTAGCTAAACGACTAGGACTCAAAATTGTCCAAACCCCAGAAAGAAAAATTCGACTATATAGAGCGCAACCAGTTAATCCAGTTTTCAATCCATCCTCTGCAGCTAATGGAGAAGCTCAAAAAGAATTTGCAGGAAAATGGTTTACTCCGAACATTGAAAAAGTAGATTGATATGCGCATAATGCCTCTGTAAAAGGAGTTCCTGCAGAGCTACAATTTGTTGAAATTCCAGAATCACAATTAAAAAAATATGCTGCAGAAGGTATTATTCCAAAAGGCTTTGATTTTGAGCCAACTGAAGACTATATAATCCCAGAAATTTTTAAAAGAACAACAATCCCATATAATAATACAACTAGAATTGGAATTTTTGGATCTCCAACAAAAAGATTAATAGAAGAATGATTAAAAACGAAGTTATAAACAAAAGAAGGACTTATAACTTTTTATCAAAACGGAGAAAAGATAATGTGAAAAGATATACCGGATGTAGATGATTCTCTACATAATTTAACAAAAGAAGATGAAGAAATAATAAAAAGATTAACAGAAGCATTAGAAAAATATAATGAAGACAATCATACTTCAGTTTTAGGTAATATAAATAACTAATAATCATTAATTTAAATAAAATAATAAAACTAGATATATTTTATTTTAATTATAGATTTATAAAAAAAGTTCTAACCTATTATATAAATCCAGTTACTTTTAGTAGCTGGATTATTTTTTATTTGTATATATAAAAAATTTTACTTATTTTTGTTGCAAAACAAAAATAATTGATAATATGCCAAATATAATACCAAAAAGATTAGGAATTCCTTATAAAACGCTTCCTAATGAAGATAAATATGATTACTACAATGCGTATGAAATTCCAGAAGGAAATGATCACTGAGATTCTAGAAATCCTACTACTGGTAGAATTTTAAAATCTGGTCAACATCCAACATTTATAAATAAAACAATACCTAGTGAATATAAAGCTGGGTATGAGTTTTATACAGATCCATTTGGAAATTTATATTCATTTGGATTAGAGGAAGAAATACCTTATTTACAAAGGCCGTTAATGGCGCGTAAACAGTATAAAATTCCTAAAGCGAGTTCTTATATGCCAAGTGCAGAGTTAGCACTTAGACAGGCTTATATGGAATCTGGATTTAATCCAAATGCTAGATCTGGAGCTAATGCGCAAGGAATATTTCAGATTAGATCTGGAGCACTTTCTGATTATTTAAAAGCAACAAATGATTATGGAGATTTATATGATCCAATGTATAATAAGAAAGTTAGAGATTGGTTAATGAATAAATTATATAATAGTCCTACAATTAATACCAATAATCCAAAAGAAGAGGTTCGATTAGCTAAAGCATTAGCAGCATACAATTGGGGAAGAAAAAATCTTGAAGATCATTTAGTTGCATTAAAAAATGCAGGTAAAGATATTTATTCAGATAATTCTTGAATGGAAGGAATTCCTACAGAAACTAAAAATTATATAAATTTTATTTTATACCATAAACCAACTGAATATAAATCAGATGAAGGGTTAGCTAAATTAAAACATTTATACGATGGAATTTATACCAATAGGTAAACGTAGTAATATATACCCAAATATCGTATATACACCAACAGATGTTTCTAAATTTGAAGTAGATACCCCTAAAACTACAACGGAAAATCCACTAGATTGAGCTAAAAATCTCGTTTCTCCTAAATCAGAAATAAAAGTTGTGGATGATGATTCAAAAACTAAAGAAACAGATACTAGCGGATCTGATTATTTAAATGCTTGAAAATCAGACAATAAACCAGAATCTAAAGAAGATTCTAAAGAAAATGAATCTAAAGACGAGAAAAAGAAACCAGCAATTACATATAAAGGAAATGGGTTTGATGATTTTAAAGAAAATTATAAAAAAGCCGGAATTGATCCTGCTAAATTTGATTTTTTTGCTTCCATAGCTAAGCACGAATCTAATTTTAATCCTACAGTACAAAATAAAGCTGGAGCTCCTGCATTTGGTTATTTCCAATTTATGCAAGATGGAAAAAAGTGAAATAATATTTCAAAGTTTGCAGGTGTTGATATTCAAACATTTAGAAATAATCCAATACTTCAAATAAAAGCTGCTGAAAAGTTAGCAAATGCTTTTTTATCTCAATTTACCGAGGAAGATAAAAAACGAGCTAGAGAACTTGGATATTCTGATTCAGCCCTTGTACGAGGCGCTTGAATGGGAGGAGTTGGAGGAGTTAGAAACTTTCTTTATAAAGGAATCAATGCCAGCGATAATCATTGAGATAAGAAAACTGGGAAAGGTTCTAATGTAAAAGCAGCAATGGATAGAGGTAATAACTATTTTAAAAAAGGTGGAATTTTAAAAACACGATAATGCCGATATACGCTACTAAAGAATTATTTAAAACTGATATGTATAATAATTATACTAAGGTTTTAACTGAAAAGAAAATAGATTTGGAATTTGCTAAATATTTAGTTTCTCAGGATGCCCTAGAAAGCAACTGAGGAAAATCTTCTCTTTGTTTATATAATAATTTTGGAGGAGTTAAGGCCTCTAAAACTTCTAAGTTTGTAGAAAAACAAACAAAAGAATGAGATAAAACGGAGAAGAAAATGAAAACAGTTATACAAAAATTTAGAGTATTTGATTCTGTAGAAGAATATTGCAGATATAAAATTGCTTTACTAGGAAATAGTAATTATAAAACTTTTACTAGAAAGCCATCTGAATTTGCTGATAGTCTGACTATTTATGCTAAATATAAATATGCAACTGATCCAAATTATAAATTTAAGATAAATAATATGTATAAACAGATGTGAGGATAAATAAGAGATATATAAAGTATAATTTTAATCATGATAAAAAATTATGGGAATACAAAACTATTTAAAAAGAGTTTCTAGAGCTACAAAGGATATTAAATCTGCAATTGAAGAGAAAGGAGTTTCAGTTGCACAATGTGATGGTTTTGAAACACTTGCAAACAAAGTAAGAGCTATTCAAACTGGAACTGGTTCAGATGGTTCTTCATTATTTACTGTGCTTGCATTTAAATCTTCTCAAACAAAGCCAGCAACTCCTACTGGGGGATCTTTTACTGCTAGTGCTATTTCATATCCATCAGGATGATCCGATGGTGCAGGACTTTCCAAATATGTTTGGATGTCTTATATAGTATTTAAAGGTGACGGTTCTGTTTATAAAAATTGGGTTTCTCCTATTCTTGTTAATGGAATTATTAATGATGGTGGAGATCCAATTGATCTAACCGATTTAGCTACAAGAACTTGGGTAACAGATCAGATTAAAAATGCAATTAAAAATGGAACACTTGATCTATCTACCTATGCTACAAAGTCTTACGTTGATCAGAGGATTTCTGAAATTCCAGGTGGAGGTGGTAATTTTGTAGAATCAATTAATGGTGCCACTGGAGCAATTACTTTTGCTGGTTCAGGAGTCTCTAAATCAGGAAATACATTTACGTTTAGTGGTGGATCAGGAAGTGGTACTACAACTTCTATTAATGGTGAGACTGGAGAACTTACATTTACTGGATCTGGAGTTTCAAAAAACGGAAAAACGTTTACATTTAGTGGAGGATCTTCTACTGAGGTTACTAAAGATTACGTTGATACTCAGGATGCTTCTACACTTCAGTCTGCAAAAGATTATGCAGATGGATTAGTTTCTAGTACTGGAGTTTCTTCATTAAACGGATTAACTGGTGCAATTAGAATTACACCGGGTTCATCTAATGTTTCCATAGCTTCTTCGGAAGGCCAAGTTTCGATTTCAGTTTCTGGTGGTGGTGACGGGGATCCTGGACAAGATGGAGATACTTATAGAACATTTAATATTTATCAAAATACTGATTCTAATGAAGTAATACCTAGTATTTCTTCGGGGGCAGTTCCTCCAACCTGGGATACCGTAAATAATAAACTTCTTAATTGTCCAACTGGTTGGGCCACAGATCAAACTTACGAAAAGGGTAAATATACATGAATGGCCTCTGGAACATTCTCTAAAAAGTCTGGGGGTAGTATGATTGAAGGTTGGATCGGACCAATTTGTATTACTGGAGAAAAGGGAGTCCCAGGTGCGGATGGTTCTAGTTTGGAGTTTATTTATACATTAACGGCCAACGAAACATCTATTCCTGCTTATCCTTCATCGTTGTCTGATTTAAAAACACTTTTTGATGATACAGAAGGCGGAGATTCTACAGAACATTATGCAGAATATCAAGGACAAAAATGGTATGACCGAGCTCAGTCTATTGATTCAGATAATTATAGAACTTGTTGAATGGCACAAAGAGTTAAAATTGCTGGAGCAACAGAATGGACATATTATTCACCTAGACCAGTAATTTGGGCTAATTGAGGATCCGATGGCCAAGATGGAGATGGAGTTGAGTATATTTTCTTTACAACTGATGATGCTCATAAAGATTCCAATGGCAAATGATATAGTGACGATCCGAATTATACAATTTCATATACGAAACCTGGTACGGTACAAGGAGTTTCAACAAACTATGATAATACAATTGATGATTGGGTACCATATGGTTGGTTAGATGAACCAGTAGATATAGACAAAAATATTGCGTTCTTTGAATTTTGTGCAGTTAGAAAATCGGAGAACGGAGTATGAAAAGAATTTAGCACTCCTATTCTCTGGGATCTTGCTGTTAATGATGGATCAGATGGAAGTGGATTTGAGCAAGTTTTTGCTTTATATCGTGATTTAGTAGACGATAATAACATGAGTGTAGATAATGCTTCTGCAAATGCCGATAACGCGCATACAACTGATGAATATCTTCCTCAATTTATTTTTAATGGAGTTTCCGTACAATCTACTGATGATCCACAATCTGTGTCTTCAACAACTCCATATCAATATGTTTCTGTAAGACGTAAACCTAGGGGAATAAATACAGAATGAGGAGATTTCTCTCATCCAAGATTATACAATAATTATACAAAACCTGCAATTGATGAGGCTACTCTGCAAGAGTTAAAAGATACGGCAACGAATGCTGCACATGAGTCTATAGAAAGTGCAGTTTCAGATATCAACACTGCCAAATCGGATATTGCAGGAATGCAACAGGCCCTTGGGTATAAAGACGGAACATATAAAAAACTCAATGACTATGATGAGACTAGTAATACATTAACAAGTCAGTTAGGTTCTGTAAAAACAGAGCAGGACACGATTAAATCTAATATAGCAACACTTGAACATAGCGATACGGCGATAACACAAAGAGTTGCTGCACAAGAAACAAAATCAGATGAAATTAACACAAAAGTTGCAAATTTAACAACGTCTGTAGAAGGCATTCGCGGACAAGTAAATACCTTAAATGAATGAAAAGACGGTGGCTGAAAAAACGATCTTAAAACTTCTGGATTGTTTATATCTAGTGATCAAGCAAGTAATTTTGCAACTAATACTGATTTCGAAACAGTTACTTCTGGTTTAAATAAAGTTACTGCAAATATGAATCAAATGTCTAATATTTATGGTAGATATTTGATGAATACCGATGGCGATTATGTTGATGGAAATGGATATATAATCTATACGAATTCTGACGCATCTTCAGCTCTTTATTATAAAGTAGTAGAAAATGTAGGAAAATATTTTACATATAATAAAGAAGACAAAACTTACGCAGAATATACTGAAAGTGTTTCGGATTATCATAAGATTGGAAAAGATCTCTTTTCAGATGATGAAACACAAAGAAACGCAGCTAGAACTGAAATTTCAAAATATGGAGTAATTATTGCAGACAATATTGCTGCAGTGTCAACTAAAGTTAGTGAGAGTGCGTCACAAGCTCAACTTACAGCTGCTGTGGACGATGTGAAAAAGAATATGGCCAGCATTGCAGTTTCAGCTGCTAAAGGCGAACTTTCAAAAGCAACAATAACAGCAGATAGAGTATTCTTCAACAGTACATCATTAGCAGAAGCTGTTACAATTGATGCAACAACTGGAAAAGTACTTGCCGATAGTCTAGAAACTAAAGATGATGGAGCCGGAAGCGTAAAAATTATTGACGATCAAGTTGCTTTATCAAAAGGTTCCAATATTGTTTTTAAACTTTCTGGATCTGATATATCATCAGGAGGTTCAAGTACAACCCAATTATTATCAGGAAACCGTATTCAGGGAGCGTCTGACAACTCAAATGACATGTCGGATCAGATTTTAAAACAACACCAGGCTTCTTATTCTTGAAGTAAAACCGTGTCATTAGGAAATATTTCTGGAGCTAACGGCAAGTTGATAATTGCTCCATCAGAAAGCTTTATGGTTGATTTCTCCCCAAGTTTTGATGCTAGTGAATATATAAGTTCTCCAGATTCAGGAACATTAGACGTATCTATAAGAAGAACGATAGGGGGAGCAAGTGCTGGATCCATATACAAATCCTTCCTTTTAAATTATCATGGCGGTCGATGGGACTACTTCGATGTTTCCGGAAGTGAAATTTCCGGTGAATTTATATTACCTTCTAGAACTGTTATAGGCTCAAGCGATTCTCTAGAAGTTTCTTACATCATTGAGGCAGAAGCAACAGTTTTGTTTAACAGTTCTGTGGAAAGCTCAAATGACGGCGCTAATTTTGATACTACGTCTACGATATATTCGGTTCAAAATTCTGGAAATAGAACTTTTCAAATATTAGATCAGGATTCTGGAACCGCGATAGGAGCTAACGGCTTTAAAGTCGCTCTTGATGGAGCAAATCGCGCTCAGTTTGTAAAATCTGGATCAAATATTTCCCTTATATTAGAAAGTCCTTCATATGGAGTCGAAGTAACTTCTGATAATTTGTGGCTAAAAGTAGGAGGAAAATGATACACTCCACAACCAACTGCTTCTGGATTAACTTTCACAGAAACTCAAAAATCATAATCATGTCCTTACTCCAAGTAATTAAATCAATTCTTCAAAATATAATTGATCAAATTGATTCTGGAAATTGCAATATGTCTGATGAAGAAATGCTTAAAACTATTAATATGCTTAGACAATATGCAAATCCAGAGGAAAAGCTTAGTAAAGATCAGGTTTGTAGTAAACTTAATGTTAGTAGAGCTACTTTTGATAATAAAGTTAGAGCTGGAAAATTTCCTAAAGGAAAGAAACAAAGAGGATTTAAAGAATTGTTTTGAACTAATAAAGACTTAGCATCGAATTGCTAAAGTATATATAATAAAAGAGACTTATAATCAAATGATTATAGGTCTCTTTTTTATTTTTACTATTGTTGTGTTTCTGGTTATTCTGATATTATATTTGCACTGTGATCACAAGAACTTTATGTTTAACCTAAAAATTTTAAATTATGTCAGACGAAAAAACTTATATTTTTCCAGATGGAGCTGGAAACACCAATGGAATGGATCCTGCTGCTCTTATGGCTATGATGAATAACGGCGGTTTTGGAAACGGAAGTTGGATTTGGGTAATTTTTTTATTTTTCTTATACGGTTGAGGAGGAAATGGAATGTTTGGTAGAGGAAATGGAATAGACTCTGGACTTGGTACTGATTTAGTTATGCAGGCTGTAAATGGGAATAGATCTGCGATTTCTGATCTTGCTAGTAGATTAAATTGTGATATTAATTCAATTAATACTGCTATTAATGCTGTTCAGTCTAGTGTACAAAACGTTGGTTCTCAGGTAGGTATGTCTGGTCTCCAGGTTATTAATGCAATACAGTCTGGTAATCAAACTCTTGCTAGCCAGTTAGCTCAGTGTTGCTGCGAAAACAAACTTTTAGTTACTCAAAGTAATTATGAAAATCAGATTAGTACGCTTAACCAAACGAATCAATTAGGAAGTAAGATAGATGCAAACACAAACACAATTGCTGCACAGATAGCTGCACAAACTACGTTCTTGTCTGATAAATTCTGCGATTTAGAGAAACGAGAAATGCAGGCTAGAATTGATTCATTATTGGAAGAGAAGAATACTCTTCAAACGAACATTGCTTTTGCCAATCAGACTGGTCAAATTCAGAATTATATTTCTGGAATTATTACTCCAATAGCTAAAGAGGTAGATACTATTAAACGATCTCTTCCTAGTTCAGTAACAATTCCTTACGTTCCTTATACGGCAGTACCTAATACAGGTTTATATGGCGGCTATTGTTATGGTACAGCAAATCAAAGTATTTGATCATAATGGCTACAAAATTAAAAGCGGTTAATCAAAAAGGGTGACCTACGATAGAATCTACCGAGGTTGCCCTAACAACCACCGCTGAAACATTTAGTTTCGCCGCACATCCTTATGTAGGATTACCATTTCAAGGTGGTTTATATATAAAGATTTCTGGTACCCCAACCGCTCCTACTACAGCAGTTCCTATTAATTTCACAACTACTGGAGTAGCCGATTCTACAGTTACAGTTCACAATACACAAGGAACTGCACTTACAACTGCTACTTTCCCTGGAGATGGTATTTATATAGGATTTTGGGATACCGATACTGGATTACTTAGACTTTTAAACGCATAGTATTATGTTTCAATCCCTTAGACCAAATAATCAGATATATATTTTAAAGAAAGATGTACCTTCATTAGAAGTAGGATCAGTTGTTAGTGTTTCAAATCCCATTCCAAAATATCCAACAAATTTTGGACAACCCCAAGAAACTATTTTGGATTTGGTAGTTAAAATTAATGGGCAAGATGTTCCATTTCAGAAAATACCTGCAAACTTAGATATTGCTGATTTTGGAACTAGCGGGGTTGTTATAGCAGATAATAGAAATGCGATGAATTCTGAAATTGCTAGTTTAAAACAGAAAAGTAAAGATATTTTAAATAGTATTGATTACCATAAAAAAGTTGTAGAAAATTGTGATAAAATGCTTTCAGATTTAAATCCTGAATTTGCAGAAAAACAAGCACAACAAGCTGAAATTAATGCACTTAAACTACAAGTTTCAGATTTGTCTAAAAATATTAGTGAATTACTTAACCAAATTAAAACGAAAGAAAACTATGAGAATGTGGGAAATTAGAGAAAATAGCAAGTATGATTCAGATTATAAATCTAGAAAACGTAGCAGATCAGAAGATGACGACTACGAATGTGGATACGAAGACGGATATAAAGCCGCTATGGAAGAGGCAGAATCATATTCCAGCAGAAGAAGGAGATATTAGTATGGCTAGATTAGATTCATGAGGTACTTTTCCATCAGGTATGGAAGAGTACCTTTCTATTTATGGGTGGCATTTTAGTAAAAGAATGTGTGAATGAGCATGTTCTAGAATGAAAAAGGAAGTCTCAGGAAAATTAACAAAAATACAACCATATACAAAAGAAAGTATAGAAGATATACTTAAAAGGAATAACTTAACTCTAGAAAATAGCGCAGGTTATGATTGTGTATATGTTGCAAATATGTGTAAAGCCGATTTTTTAGGTTCTTCTGTAATTGATGAACCGCATTTAGCTAGATATATAAAAGACGTTATTGATGATCCTGACGGTTATGAAGGAATAGTATTTACTAGATTTTACGCTGATTGCATAGGATCTGGAATTCCAATTATTTGGGAAGATATGCTTTAATGTTTTGATTTGTAACTTTTATTTCGTATATTGTAGAACTTTAAAACTTAATTATGTATAAAAATATATTTTTAAAAGTATTGAAACTATTTCCAATTATTATGGGAATATTTCTACTTAGTTTCAATGCAGTATATTGAAATAACTGTTCAAAAGAAAGTCCAATTAATAATATAACTGGAACTTCTGTTTCTACATCTATAATTTTATATGCTGCATCAATACAATTAAACTTTTGTATTATACATAAATACTTTATTATTTATGATAGTATAGCATCAGTTTGAATTGATATTAAAAAGATTTTAGATCCATTAATTGGTATAAAGATTAACTTTGTAGTTATTGTTTTAGGAATAATCTTAATTGTTTGATTATTAGTATTTTTATTAAAGAAAAAGCCGGGACATTAGTCTCGGCTTTTATTGTTATATTAATTTTTATTATCAAAATTTTAATTTACATTTTTTATTTTTATCTTTTTTAGAATCTTTATATTCTTTTCATAACTTTCCTTGTTTAGAAAAAGCTTCCGTTTCTCATGGTCTTGTATTATACTCTTTAGTATTATCGTATTCTTTGCCTTCTCACGTTACTTTTTTATGATCTTGACTAATTACTAATCTTCCTTCCTGATATTGTTTTAAATGTCATAATTCATGGCATAAAACTAATCCTGTAAGGCATCCTGGTTTAATTCATAAAATATAATTATTTGGAAAAGGAGCTTTTTCTAGAAAACAAATAATTTCCAAATCTCCATTTGAAACTTTGTCTGTAAGTTTTCTATTTTCAATTATATTTAAAGTTATTCCAGAATAATTAAAAATTTTCTCTAAAACAAACTCTGCAATTTCTACAAAATTTGTTTTAGAGTTTTGTACGTATGAAATTATTTTATTCATTATTTATCATATTGTGGACGTTGAGATGTAAAAGCATCTAATCATGAATCTCTTTTATATTTTTTTTGTAAATCGTCTGGGAAAGGGTTAAAGTAGCTGTCGGAGCCGTCTTTGCTCACGAAATGATCTCCATATTTACCATTAGATCAACCCCTATATCAATTAACTTGATCTGGATATATGCCGTCAAGTGCATATCATCCTGGTTTGAAATCACCATTTGGATGAGTTATATACCCCATATATGCAGGAGCCTTCATTGTTGGCCCTAAATCAGATTTAAATGATTCTATTCTATCTTGAATAGCAGCATTTTCCTGCGCTGCCAATTCTTCATCAATTCCCTCTTGCAATGATGATTGTAGATCATTATAAAAGTTTTCAGGTAAAATATCAGAAATGTTTCAATTATTAACTTTTCCAGTAAGTCCTAAATCGGAAACTGAGCTATCAGGTACACTAGAACTATTAGATCCATTTGAATTTTTTGATTTAACTCTTCCTCACCTTTCTCTCCAGTTAGGATCCATTTTAGTTCCATACTTTTTACCGTTCCAAGTAAATACTTTCATTCCATTTTTACGAGCTAATGCAAAAGCATTATCAAAACTTCCTGCTCCAGTTAAATCAGCCGTAGGAGTTTCCTGCTGAGGTCTACCTGCTAATCCACTGAAATTTGTATCTGGATTGATAATTGGAGTAACGGCACTAATTCTGTTTGCTTTACTAATTCCTCTTTTAACTGCAGCTCTAGCAGCTTCTGCGCCTCCCGAAGAAGGTCTACCGGCTAAAACTGGAGAATTAATCCATTCTTCAAATGTTGGAGGAAGACTAGATTGAGAATACTCTCCTGCTCCAGCAACCATTCTTCTAGCTGTTTGTCTAAGTTCTCTTCCCCTCAAATCTGAATTTCTTCTAAGTGCGTCTTTTGCGTTTCCCATTGCAGTTTGAAACTGTCCTCTATTATATCCTCTATTTTGTTTGGCTTGTTGTCTAGCCTCTCTTCTTGTTAAGATGTCTGCCATATTACTTTAAATATATTTTTAATTCAACTAAATCTTTTTCTTGTTTTTAAATAATTTAAATCTTTTTGATTTTTATAAGCTTCTTGCTCAAAACTTATTGAGTAGTAAGCTTTTATCTTAAATCCCGTAAATAACGAAATTATTGCTTTTATTAACCACTCTATAAAATATAAAATATAAAAAATACAACCACCTAAAATATATAATTTTTCATAACCAAAAACAAAATCTAATTCTTGTTGTAAATGAATTGATTCATGATTATACGTAATTTTAGAGATTGGTTTATTTTTATATTTTTCTCTTCTGTATAATTTATTAAAAATTGTACTTGCATAAAATCCGTTTAGAGGGATTATTTTGCTGTATTTTAATTGAAGTTGCATAACTAATTGTGTTTAAACTTCTTAGCATTTCTAGCAAAATTTGCTCTACGCCTCTGTAACGGAGTGGCATTAGGATCGCTCAACACTTTTCTAGCATATTCTTGAACTCCCATTCCTGCACGTTTTGCAGAAGCAGTAAATTTACCTCTATTTTTCTTTTTTATGTGGATTCCAGATTTGGCTATTATTGGGAGATTTCCACCTGTTAAAAATTCTAATATATTCATATAATTTAGTTTTTAATTTCTGAAAGAAAGTTTGTTTTGGTTTAGATGGGAATTTATCTCTTCCATCATAGTAACCCACGTATAAATATTCATTATCAAGTAAATATTGAATATCTCTTTGAATTTTAGATATAGAAATTCCAGTTTCTTTTGAAATAATTTCAAATCAGCTTTCTCATGTATGAAAAAATGTGGCAGTTTGACAAAACTCAGAAAGCAAATAGTTATACTCTTTTGGAAGTTCTTTTTTAAGTTCATAAAAAAAGAGTTCGGTATTGTTAACAAATAAATACATAATTAAAGAGCGGTATTGTTAGGGAGTTTTCCCCCAAATTTTCTTCAAATTACTTCATTATTTCAGTCGAAATTTCCATTGTTTCCTAAAATAGACTTTCGTTTTGTTTTTAATACAACGTCGTTAACGATATTGTTAATTCCACCAGATCCTTCTGAAACATTATTTAACTTTACAACATCTGCAGGAGATTGCCCCACTATGTAATTTGTCGAAACAAATCCAGGTTTGCCAAAATAAGCTCCCGGCACACTATCTCAATCTACTCCAGCTAAATCATATGTTTCTACGTTTGCACCTTTTCGCGGAAAAACTCTATATGTATTTTCGGGATTTGTTGCAAATGATTTTGCGTAATTAAAATCGGTTAACCATGCCGGACGGCCTGGAGTTCCTGCATAATTTCCCTTTAATTCATCAATCATTGTTGGAGCATTTCTCTGCATTTCAAAATATATTAAATATCCGTTCTTCTGTCCCGAGCCTAGCGTTGCATAACTATCAAAATCTAAATCTTTTGCCGCTTTAGATCTACTCATAACTCATTCTCTTGGATCTCCAGTAAACATAGATCCATTATTTAATTTTAAATAATTTCCCCTACGTTTAGCAGAACGTTCTATTTTCTTATATTCTTTTATATGAGATTGTAAAGCTGCAATATCTTCAGGAGTTGGCTTTATATGTTCTCCAGAATTTCTAAATTGAAATCAATCGTTTACATCTCAATTAAGTGTACTTTTAGGAAATATTCTATTTCATAGATTTTTAATTTCCGGTAAAACATATTTTCCATTTCTAACAACACTCCCAACTGCAGGAATTGCTCCAGCTAAATCTAATCCAGTTCAAACTGCATCTTCTGCAGTTTTATCTTTTTTCATAAATCTATTATACGCATCTCGTAAGCCTTCGGTTATAAAATATGATTGTGCACCAGTAGGTAATACTGCTCCTATAGTTGATCTTGCTACTAATGGATTTCCAAAAGACATTCCAGTTAAAGCAACTTTTCCATAATTTTTAGCAGTATCTTTCATTCTACTAAGTTGTTGACCTTGAGCAGATTCTTCTAGATTTGCATAATTTCGAGTAGTTCCATATCCATCTATGTAAGTATTTGATGGATAACCTAATAAATTTCCTAATCAAGTTCCGGATAATCATTTACTTACAATTGAATCTCCGGAATATGTTTGTTTTTCTTTATTTTCTTTACTCATATTTCTAATATTTTTGTTTTACAAAAATATACAATAATTTGCAAATAGTCAAATATTTTTATATATTTGCATTCATAGAATAATGCAAATAAGTTAAATGGATAATTTAATTTTAATTATATATTTATAATGGATTGAATAACAATAATTTCAATAATTGCCTCTGCTTTAAGCGGAGGTGTTTTAACATATTTTATAAATCCTAGAGCTGCTTGGAAAAAACCAGAAATTGATAATAAAGCCGCTGAAGCTCAAACTGAAAGTACTGCAATTACAACAATGAAGGACGCGATATCGGAAATACGAATAAGTAACGATCATTTTCAAACAGTCAATGAACAGAGAGAAAAAACAATTGAAAACTTAAGAAAACAATTAACGGATTGCCAGTCGGATTTAAGTATTTCTAATTCGTATATTTGCGCGAGATTAGGATGTGCCAATAGGTTGCCATGCAGAGGTGCTGGTAATCAATGAATTGAGAAGTTAAAGACTGGAGACGTTTCTCCTGATTTTACTCCAATGAGATGTTCTCCAGTACAAACATCAAAAGATTTTGAACCAGATATAGAAAATTAATATTTTCAAATGATTAATGAATTATGCCAAAGTTAAATGATAATGTAAAACACAATACGTACAAAGGACGTACAATAGATAAAGAATCTAAAGAGATTGCTTATTTTGATGATACACACGAATATATAGATAAAAAAGACGGAATTAAAGGAGTTTCAGTTACTACTCTAATTCATTCATATTCAAATCCTTTCGATGCCTCATTTTGAGCATCTTATAAAGCAATGGAATCACTTCTTGACGAAGAAACTTTTAAAATTCTAAAAACAACTCTTCTTTCTACAAAAAAATTTAAACAAGAATATGTTTCAAAATTTAATATAGATCCGAAAGTTTTTGAAAAGAAAAAACAAGAGATTTTAGATGGTTATGATAGAGAACGTGAAGCTAGTTGTGAATTAGGAACAAAAATCCATGCAAAGATAGAGGAATCTTTTTACAAAGGAAATAAAAAAGAAATTCAAAAATATGATTTAGGTGGAAACCTCCCGGTATTTGAAGGAAATTATGAATTAGACTTAAAAGATGGAATTTATCCAGAATATTTAATTTCATATAGAAAGGGAGATTTTTTATGTTGCGGGCAAATAGATCTTATGTGTTTAAATAATAATGAATTAACAATTATAGATCATAAAACTTGTAAGAAGATTGAAATGAAATCTTACTATAACAAATTTACAAAGTCTTCTACAAAAATGAAATTTCCTCTAAATAATATAGATGATGTCAATGGGCAACTTTACGCACTCCAAATGAGTGTATATGCTTGGATGATTCAGCAACATAATCCAAATATAAAAGTAAAAAGACTTGCCTTGCATTGAATAGATCATTCTGGCAATGAAAGTTTTATAGATGTTCCCTACCTAAAATCTGATGTAGAAAGAATGATAAATCATTATATAAAACATCAAAAGATACAAAAAGAATTAGATAAAGATAAACCAATTAAAATTTAATGAGTTATGATTAATGAAAATGATTTAAGTGATTTTGCTAAAAAAAGATTAGCAATTTGTAAAGAATGTCTTTTATATAAAAATGATCCTGAAAAAGGTCCAATTTGTAATCCAGCTAAATATATGTCTCCGGATGGAAAAGAGGTTTCATATTTTAAAAAGGAAGGATGAATTAAAGGCTGCGGATGCTATATTCATCTTAAAATCAATAACTTACGTTCTTACTGTATAGCTAAAAAATGGTAATATGAATATATTTCATAAAATAAAAAATATTTTTATAGGAACTTATAGAAATATTTTTAACAAAAAACCAGAATTTGCAAAACGTAGAATTGAAATTTGTGATAAATGCGAATTCGAAAAAGGAAAAGGAAAAACTAGATATTGTGGCAAATGTTTTTGTTTAATAGAAAGCAAAACGTCTGTAAAAGATGAATATTGTTGAGAAAATAAATGGTAATGAATTATGGAAAATATAGCAAAAAATATTATTAAAAAGAATACTGAAAATATTAATGAAAATGAAGTAAATATAATCCCTTGTAATACTGGGGTTTTAATTAAATTTTATGAAGATAATCCGTATAGAAAGATTGAAAAAACTCAATCTGGATTAATCATTGGAATTGAAAGTACGAAGAAATATAAATCTACTGATACTGGGGAAATTGAAAATAATGAAGAATATATTGCTTGTGCAAAAGTTCTTGCTGTTGGTCCTAAATGTGAAAATGTAAAAGTAGGTGAAGATATATTTCTCATTAAACATATAGCAAATCCGATTCCTTTTAGAAAGGAGGGATATTATATAATTTCTGAACAAAATACTTTATGTAGAATAGTAAATAGTTAATGTTATGGTAGATGAATATTTAGAGAAAACATTTTTCCTGCCTGGAGAACTTTGTATGGTTAAGCAGGATATAGATAACAAACCAAAAATGATGGTTGTAGAAAAAGTTACACGTTCTTTGATGAATAAAGACACAGGAGTAAAAGAATCTATGTTTTTAGGTATTAAATGTAGATGGTTTGATAAAAATCAAGCAATGCACGAGGAAGTCTTTTCATCTAAAGATTTAATTCATATTTAGTTATGGAAGATAATGCACGTTTAGAACAATTTATTAGCTGGTTGTCTCAAACTTATTTTAATGGAGATACTCCTGAGCAAATTATAAAAGAAATTAAAACAATGCAACAATCTGAAGAAGGCCAGGCTCGGTTACAACAAATGGCACAAGAGTTTCAACAGGCAACTAGTGCTTTTAAAAAAGGTGGAAAAATTGATCAATTAGTAGAAAAAAGAAAGAAGATTAGAAAAGCAAAAGAAGGAACTACAGTTCCAGAAACTGAAAGTAAAAAGAAGACAAACAAAAAACCTGAAGTTTCTAGAGAGGCAGATAATCCATATAAAAACCACAAATACGTTCAGCAGGAATATTGGGGTCCAAATAAAAAGAATGTTCAAATAATTACTGCTACTGAAAGAAATCTTCTTCCAGTTAATCAAGCTAAAGACCCAAATAGTGATTGAAATATTGGAATGGGAGAATATGATGGAGACCATCTTATTTTAGATGCAGATAAAAATGGAATTAAGTCAATTAGACATGGATTTGGTACTCAATCTAATGTAGACCCTCGTTTACATGATGCAGATTCTGTAGCTGCATTAAATCAAATTATAGCTCGTATGAAAGTGGCAGGAATTCCACTTGGATTCCCACTTGTAAAAAACCCTGATTATATTTGGTAATGAATATTTTTGTATTTGATAATGTAACAAATACTCTCCGAATAAATGATTATGAAATCTTGCTTGTAAAGGAATTTGCAAAGTTATGAGATAAAAAACGAAATATTTGCAAAGAAGATAAAACTGGAGAAAAGAGGTTAAAAGCATATAAAGAATTGACTTATATTTATTTAACTCTTGATTTTAAATCTCCTTATTTTAAATATGCAGAACAAGATAAACATGAAGCAGCACTTGAAGACAGTGGTTTAACTGAAGACGATTTAAAAAATGATGACTTTCGTGCTGCATATCACAAATATGATGAAATACAAAATACGGATCCAATTCTAGAACTCATTAAAACCGCAAATAAAACGCTTAGAAAGACAAAAATCTTTCTAGATAGTATAGACTTCATTAATGATGTAGATGCTGATGGGCGGCCTTTATATAAACCAAAAGACGTAATGGCAGATATTGGTTCTATTTCTAAAATGAGAACTGAGTTACAAGCGCTAGAAATCGCATATAAAGAAAATCTAGTAGCAACTACTAAACTTCGTGGTGATAATGAGCCTGGATTCCAAGATGAATAATTATGGCTAGGAAAGTAGAAATTATAAATGAAGTTCCGGACTACGTTCCTAAAAAGAAAAAGAAAGAGGAAAAAATGGAAAATCCTCTGGAAAAGAGAACTAAATTACCGGACTTTTCGGAAAAATATGAAGAAGATTTGAAGCGAAAACTTTTTGAAGAAGATTTAAAAAGAATGGCTTCAAAGAATGTTAATGAAGATGAAGAAGAATCTGAATATTATGAAACTGATAGAAAGATGGTTCATCATAAACGAGATGGTGACTGAGATGTTCCTATTAGTGAAGAAATAAAATATTTTGATCCGGAATTATCATATGAAATAACTGGTTATAGACCAATTAATATGACTCAAGGTTTAGATTTTGATCCAACTCCATTTCAAGCTACTGGAAAAATTTATACTGATACTGGGAAATATACGGAATATCCACCAAAAACTAAACCTTATAATGACTTTTGAACTGAGCAACTTAGAAGATGTACTGAAGGTTATACTGTAGGCAAATATAGAATAACTGGAGATCAATATTTCTTTCTTAATTTTTATAGAATGCAAACTGTTGCTCAAGATGCAGTTAAAGATACAACTGGTAGAAATGAATCTTTTCCCTCGTTTGTTGCTAAACAATATGAATTTTTTCATTATATAGAAATATGTGAATATATTGGAAAAGATGTTTGTTTATTGAAGAGTAGAGGAATGGGAATGTCTGAAATACTTGCAGATCTAGCAGTTAGGCCATTTATTACTACTAGAAAATTTAGAACTCTATTAACTGCAGCTGCTGATGATCAACTAGATCCACTGCTTGATAAAGCTTGATACCAATTAAACTGATTAAATTCCAATACAAATGGAGGAATGAAAAGGTCCCGTCAAAAGGTTGATAATATACGCCAAAAAAGAGCGTCCTTGCTTGATAAGGATAACGTAGAACGGGGAAGATTTAGTGAGATAGAAGGTAGAATTGCGAATAATCCTCGTAAAGTTAGAGGCGATCGTGTGGAACGCCTTGTATATGAAGAGGCTGGATCAGCACCAAATTTAATAAAATCCTGAGTACAGGGAACTGCGTTGGTGGAACTTGGTGGTAAAAAAATTGGAATTAAAATAGCATTGGGTACGGGAGGTGATGATTCCGGACAAGTTGCAGGACTTGCTAGAATTTTCAATAATCCTCTGGCGTATAATGTTTTACCATATAAAAATTCGTATACTCTAGATGGTAAAGTTGCGTTTACTGGATTTTTTATACCTGCGTATGAATTTGCTCTAGATCCAAAATATGTTGATCATCGTGGAGTTACAAATAGTATTGAATTTAAAAAATATTATGAAGCAAAAAGAGCATTAATGGAAGGACAAGATCTTCTTACTTTTTGTGCTGAATATTGTTTTACTCCTAATGAAGCACTTTTAAAGCAAGGTGATAATCTGTTTAATGCTGAATTACTTTCGGATCAAATAACTCAAATTAGAGTTTTTAAAAATTATACTAAACCTGAACAAACTGCTCTAATTTGGGATGGAAATAATGAAGGAAAAATAAAGGCAATTCCATCTAAATCTAGCAAATTATTGGTTGTAGAACCTCCATTGTTGGATAAAGATGGACAACCTTATAAAAATTTATATGTAGCTGGAATTGACTCCATTGATGTTGGAGCTAACGAATCTGCTACTGATTATGATGTCTCCGATTTTTGTATTGTTATAAAGAAACGAATGTTTGGAATGGAACCTCCAAAATATGTAGCAATGTATAAAGATAGGCCTAACGATATACGAGAAGCTTATGAAATGGCTAGAAAGCTGTTAACGTGATATAATGCTAAAGCAATGTTGGAGTATACAAAAATTGGAATACAAAGATATTTTCAAAATAAAAACTGTGCTGATGTATTTATGGCTAGACCTGAATATGCCACTACGGTTAAAAATAGAATGAAATCTGCAAAACGATTAATTGGATTACCTGCTACTGAGGCTGTTATTAAACACGGACTTGAACTTATTGGAATGTATGTTAATGAATACGTTTCTGAAATTGATTTTGATGAAATGTTAGAACAATTACTTAACTATTCTTATGAAGATAAAAGAAAGTTTGATATAGTTGCAGCTCTAGGACAATCTGAAATTGCAGACGAGGAATTAACTGGAGTTACTCCTACTACAATTAATAATAGAAATAAAACCTGACAAGATGTTGGGTATTATAGAAATGACAAAGGATATATTGAATATGGAGTTATTCCAAAGAAAAATACGTGAGAAACAAGATGACTCAATTAGAATGTGAAATATTAAAAGTTATTAATGAAACTATAGGAGGTAAATATATTGGTAAACTTAGAGTTACAAAAGAAGATAATGTATATTGCTTAGCTATGTTTCTTAATTTAACGGTAAATCCTGCTTTTTCACTTATTAAAGAGTGTAAAAATGATGAGGAATTTAAAGAGTTTGTGAGAAAAGAGATGAAAACTAGAAAGATAGAAAAAGAATCTTTTTGAAAAGTTTCTATTTCTTACGATACTGAGGAAGATCTCATTGATAAAAAACAACACAAAATAAGAATGATTTAAAATGAACAAAGATGCAGAAATAAAAAAAATTAACAAATGTATTTCTGAACTTGTTTATGAAAAGACCCAGTTAAAAAAGGCTTATAACTATTACCATGGAGAAAGAGATGCAGACCAATTTAAATATTTAGAAAATAATTATGGTATTGGAACTCCTACTGCTATTGGATTTACTCCATTAGTTAAAAAGCATATTGACGTACTTGTTGGTGAATATTTGGAATTAGATCCAGATTTACAAATTACTTGTAAAGATGAGAAAACTATTTCAAATATTACTAGAGATAAAAAGCTTAAAATTGATCAAGAACTCTATAATTATTTAACTAAATTTTTAAAAAATGCTATAATTGGAATATTAATGGATAAACAAGAACCCATGGATGATCCATATATAGAAAAGGAGCTACAAAAACTCAAAGAAGATATAACTAGAAATTATGTATCTGATTATGAGATTGCTGCACAAAATATTTTAAATTATTTTAAACTCTCTAGAAATCTTGATTTAAAAAACAAAATGAGAGAGCTTTTTACAGATCTCCTTATTGGAGGTATGGCTTATTATAGAGTTAGACCTACAAATAACAAGCACGACGTAAAACTAGAAATTCTTAATCCGATTGATACTTTTATAGAGAGAAATCGAAATGAATTTTATTTAAATAAATCTCCTAGATCTGTTGTTAGAAGATGGCTTAGTAAAGAGCAAATCTTAACTGAATACGGAGATGAACTGGGATCTGAAGCAAAGAAAACAATTGAAAATTATTTTGCTTATGATGAAAGTTCTGGAAATGTAATGTATGTTAGAAGTCCTGCTAATTTAGATGGAACTGCGGGCCCACTTAAGTATGGTCCAAAAGAAGGCTTATTAGGTGGATTGGAAGTAATTCCAAAACTACCTTGAAAGGAAGGAGATAGATTTGTTAATAATATTATTCAAACAATTCCTGTATATGAGTGTGAATGAATTGAATATGAAGATGATAAACTAACTCGGCACGAAGGAATTAAAATAGGAGGAGAAGTATATATAACAAGAGGTGAAAATAAAGATGTACCTAGATCTGCAAGTAATCCAAAAGAATGTACTCTTAGTGTAAATGGTATGTTTTTCTCTGATAAAAATGGACAACCATTCTCTATTATGTTGAGTACCAGTGACTTACAAGATCGTTACGATCTCTTACTTTACTACCGAGATAATTTAATTGCAACCTCTGGAACCATTGGTGACTGAATTGATGTTGCACATCTCCCTACTTTTTTAGGAGATAACACTCCAGAAATATTACAAAAATGAATTGCTTATAAAAAGAATGGAGTAGCATTGTTTGACAGTTCCCAAGAAGGAACTCAGGCATTGAATACTACTTTTAATGGTTTTGATGATACAATTAAAGCGCCTGCAATTCAGGCCATTCAAGTTGCAATTCAAAGTATAGAAGAACAAGTTTCCTCAATTACTGGTGTTCTTACTCAAGCGTTAGGAAATATTCAACAAAGAGATGCAGTTTCCAATGTAAAAGTTGGAGTTAGACAATCTACACTCCTTACAAAGCAATATTTCTCTGCAATGGATCTGATGTATAAAGAAGTTAATTATGATCTTTTAAACTGTGCTAAAGTGGTTTATAAAAAAGGCTTGAAAGGAACACTTATACTAGGAGATAAACTTATAAAAGTTTTCAATGCTCTACCTGAGTATTATACAATGACTGATTTTGATATTCATATTCAAGATAGTTCAGAAGTTTCTCAATTAAAAGAGGAAATTAAAGCATTAAATGTTGAACTAATTAAAGCTCAATTAGTTGATGCCGATACTGCAATTGATGTTGCTACTGCTAAAAATCTTACTGATTTGAGAGATAAAGTTGATTATGCTCTCAAAAAGAAAAAAGCAGAAAATGATCAACTTGGTCAAATGCAACAACAATTACAGCAATATGCGCAGCAAATGAAAGATGCTCAACAACAAATACAGCAGCTTAGTCAGGAAAATAAAAATCTTCAAAATAAACTTGAAACAAATAATGCAGAAAAACTTAAACTTGATGCTAAACGAGTTGATATTGAGGATCAAACTAGACAGGATAAAGCTAATTATAATGAAGATCTTATTGATCTGAAAAAGAGACAATTAGAAGTTGAGCGATTACAAATATTGGATAGAAATCCATATAACGATAAGGTTCTGGATGTATAATGGAAGTTAAAATTGGAATTACGCATAACTGCGAACTATTAGTACAAGGCACTGAAGATTCTTTGGAATATGTACGTATAGGAAATAAACTAAAAGAATTACTCGATCCTTATAACTCTGAAACTCTTTCTACTGAAGAACTTAGAGATGAGGTAAATTTAATTCTAGAACCTTGTACTGATTATGAAGGTGAAGTTGTTTTTTTAGAATTTGTAACTGGAAAAGATATAGATTCTTCTAAAAATTTGATAATCACCGAAAAAGAATTCAACACTTATAAATATTCTTTACCAAAAGATGGTTTATATGTTTATTATAAAATTGCTTTACAAAAGAAAGAATATATGGGTGATGAATATACGAACAAGATTTATTATGACAATGGAAAGATAATGTATAAAGATCAGGAAATAAAAGATCCGTCAGAACTTATTGATTATCTGACACTAACTGGTGTGGGAATTTTGGATTATTGTGAAGAAGTAGTTTTTTCACTATGTAAATTAGAACACTGTGTATTTGAAATACAAAGATCGGTTTTAAAAGCAGGTTTAAAAACTTGTGGATTAGACGATTGTGATAAACTTAAAAATATTCGTGATCAGAGAAATTTCCTTTTTATTTCTTTAGCAGTTTTAAAACATTTGATTTCTGAGGAAAAATATGATGATGCCGAAGAAATTCTAGAAGCACTTTCTTCTTGTGGATCTTTATGTAAAGATCTAAATAATTCTTCGAAGAGTTGTAATTGTGGAACCGAATAATTAAATTTGAATGTTTAAACCTAAAAAACAAGTTTGGAGAGACAACACAGAACCTCCAAAAAATTATATTTGGGAAAGACTCAACGAATCTGGTTCATATATTGGAACCTTCGAGTACAATGGAGAACGTTGAGTTAAAATAAAAGATTCTAAACCATCCGGAGATGGGGGAAACTGCACTTGTGGTGATAAATTTGTTTTGATTACTGATGAAGCTAAAATTTTATATGGCACTGATGAAGCTGGAAATGCAAAGTTTGTTTTATACTCTGAAAATCCAATTTCTAGTACTGTAGTTACAAGAACTTCTGATGGTAGAATAAAAAGTGCAGACGCTAAAGAAGAAAATGATGTTGTAACTTATAAAGATATTTGTTGAAATGAATAGTATTGATACTAAATTAATTGAAAAATATAAAGAAGAGTTACAAGATCTCCAGTTAGGATACTCTTTTAATCGAAAAAATATTAATTATATGCTGGAACTAGTATATTTAAGTATGTTCGTTGATTCTGAGTATGCTACTGATGAAGAAATTTTTAAATATTTAAAACGATATGCTTAGAAGAACTAGTACACCATATGTAAATGACGTAAATAAAGGAAAGTCATTTAACTTTTCTGCTTGAGATAATCTTACTGCATATAATAATAATGCTTTAATTCAAGATTTTGTTACTTATGCTGGAGCAATGTATGTTTGCATAAATAGTGTTCAAGCAGGAGACGTTGATCCTAAAATGGATACCGCAGATGGATCTGTTGTAGGTAATTATTGGATGCAGGTAGTGAGAGGTGTAGAGGGACCTAGAGGAGATTCTGGAAATACTTATATTCCTTCTGTTTCTGAAACTGGAACCCTTACTTGAAAATTAAATAATGGATCTGCTCCAAAAACTGTAAATATTAAAGGACCTCAGGGAGACGCAGGTCTAGGTCTTGAATTTAAATGGGAAGGAAGCAGACTTCTTGTCAGACAAGAAGGATCTCTTAATTGAACTTCTTCTCCTGATTTAACTTCAAATGTAGTTTACTCTCCTACTCTTAGAAATGGAGAACTCATATTCGAACCTGTAAAAGTTACAAATGCAGAGCCAATTGTATTTGGTAATTTAAAAGGTAAGGACGGTAAAGATGGTAAAGACGGTAAATCTGCTTATGAAATTGCTGTTCAGCATGGATTTAGAGGATCCGAATCTGCATGGTTGGCTTCCTTAAAAGGAGAAGCGGGAAGAGATGGTAGAGATGGAAAAAACGGTAGAGACGGTAAAGATGGAACTTCGGGAATTGCAACTTATGCTACTAGATCAGTAGCTCTTGCTACTCAAGCAGCTCCTACTGGAAATATTATACTTAGAGTTGATACCGATCCCGCTCTTTTCCCTGATGAAAACTACTGTGGAACTCATATTCAGTGGAAATATGATTCAGAAGATTATAAAGAGTGAAATAACTTGATTCAGATTAATCAATTAATGAATATTGCATTAAGTGGTATTAATCTTAATTATCAAGGAGTTAAAACTCATGAGGGTAAATTATGTTATAATTTAACTCTTGATTATAATGAAATAGATTATATAGATACAAAAAATAATGTTAAATTTGGACCTAAGATTAGGACTATTTCTGATGTTTATATTCCAATTTACGGAGGAGGCAATATTGATCCTGATCAACCAGCAAAACCTGATAATACTACGATTACTTTTAGTAAAGATGCTAGTTGTGAAAAGTATTTTTATATAAATGATCCTAATAATAAGGGTTGGGAGTTAACAAATAACTGTTCTTGGTTATATGCTACTCCAGGAGGAGCTGATACTGCATTTAATCTTCAGGAAGGACTTGATTCAATATTTACTCCGTGCGAGACTGTAACTGCAGATTCTACAATTACTGGATCTGGTTCAACTTTAGTTATTTTATGTGTTAATGAAAATACGACGGGTGCCGAAAGAAGTTATACTCTGAATTTAACCTCTGCAGGCACAACTTCAAAAATTAATGTAATTCAAAAATCTATTTAACGATGGCGAAATTTACAAAAACAAACAACAAAGTTTCATTTTTTAAAATTGCTCAATCTAAATATAATGAGCTTCTTAATGCAACCGAAGGTTCCGAGATTGGAATTATAGCTGGTGCAATTTATTTTGTTGAAGATGGAAACGTAGGTAGAATCTACGTTGACAAAAAGTGCTATGGTGAAGCAAATCTCTCCAATTCAGTAACTAATGTTACTCTTGAAAACGAGGGTGAAAACGCCGGTAAAATAAAGGTAACTTATTCTACTGGAGATCCAACTTATATTCCGCTTCCTGAGGGCAAAGTTTATACTGCTGGTAAAGGAATTGCAATTTCTGCTTCTGATGAAATTTCAGCTCTTGATGAAGAGATTGGTTCTGAAATTAAAGTAACTCAAGCAGTTGGAGCTCTTCCCACAAATAAAACATTTGATGCAACTACTAAGCTTAAAGATATTCTTAAGCAGATGTTACAAAAGGAAATGCAACCTACGGTAACACAACCATCTGTTTCTCTTACTTTTGCATCTGCAAAGGCTTATGAAGTTGGAACAAAAATAACACCTTCTTATTCTGCTAAATTAAATGCTGGTAGTTATTCTTATGGTCCAGCTACTGGAATTACTGCAACTTCTTGGTCTGTTTCTGCTACTGGGGTAGAAAACCCTATTACCACAGCAACTGGTTCGTTCCCAGAAATTACTGTAACCGAAGATATGAATTATAAAGTAACTGCAGTTGCTACACATGAAGCAGGTGCTAATCCTGTTACGAATCTTGGAAATCCAGCAGATACCAGTAAAAAGATTGCTGCAGGTACAAAATCTGCAACTTCTGGCTCAATTACTGGTTTCAGAAGTTTCTTCTACGGAACAAAAACTACTGGACTTGATTCTTATGATTCAGCTGCAGTTAGAGCCCTTACTAACGGAAACGCAAAGGCTGAACCAAATAAGAAATTTAATATTACAATTCCTGCTGGAACAAAACAAGTTGTAATTGCAGTTCCTGCTGCTAGATCTTTGAAGTCCGTAATTAACGTAGGCCTCTCTAGAGGAGAAGTTGCTGATACTTTTGTTGCTTCAACGGTAAATGTAGAAGGAGCAAATGGTTATACAGCAGCACCTTATAAAGTTTATGTGTTTAATTCAAGCACTGCTCTTGATGCTAATACTTATGAAGTTACACTTGCTTAATTATAGGAGGATTGAAATATGGCAAAAATTTTAACTGAAGAAATACTTAGAAACCTTAAAAAGTTCGACCTTCCTAAAGGTTATCAAAGAACTGGAGAATTCCCACTCGATCCTTCTTCTGTATTCGCTTCTAAAGCAGACGCTGATTTATATGCTGCAGGTGGAGCTGATTCTAGGGGTCTTAGTGGTACTAGATATGCAGGACAACTTATTGCAGTTGTTGAAAATGGAGTTACTACTCTTTATACTGTTGAATCTAATGATACACTTAAAGCGGTAGGTGGAGATGTTTCTGCTGATCTTGCAACACTTACTAGTAGGGTTGATGCAATTCTTGCAGGAAATCATGAAGGACTTGATTCTCTTGCTGACGTAAAAGCAAAATTCGATTCACTTAAAGATCTTGTAGTAGAAAGCGGTGTTGTTAGAGTAGCTACTGAAGAAGAACTTACAGCAGACCCAAGTCTTATTACCGGAGATCTCTATATTGTTCTTACTATTAAGAATTCTAATGAGAAATTGTTTATTCCGGCTAAAGCTCTTGTAGATGTATATACTGGAAGTGACTATGTAGCTGTTTCTGATAAAAATGTTATCTCATTAAAAATCACTGATTTAGAAGCTAAATTAGTTACTGATGAGTTTGCTAAGAAGAGCGATATTACTGATATTACTAATACTCTTGCTACTACTGAATCAGTTAACGCTGTCAAAGCTACTGCAGATGCAGCTGCTTCAAAAGCTGATGTAAATGAGGGTAAAATTGGAACTCTTGAAAATACTGTAGGAAATGCAGAATCAGGCCTCGTTAAGGATGTTGCCGATATTAAGACGGATCTTACAAGTTATGAAGTAAAATCTGTAGATAGCACCGCTTCTAATGGAGTTGCACTTGAACTTTCAGAAGCAGGAGTACTCAAAGTAACTGCTGATGTTTCTGCACTTGCAACAAAGGAATCTGTAGATACAATTTCTACAAAGGTAGAAAATCTTACGGCAAATCTTAAAGTAAAAGATGTTGATACAACTGCTTCTAATGGGGTTTCTCTTAGTCTTACTGATGGAAAGGTTGGAGTTTCTGTTGATGTAGCAACTCTTACTCCTAAAGTTAAGGAAAATCTTAACTTAAAAGCAAATGAAGTAAAGATTTCCGCTGCTATTGGTGGAACCACCGACGCTCCTAATTATGCAGCAGATTCTACTGTTCAGGCCGTTCTTTCTGGAATGGACTCTAGAATTAAAGCTAATGCAGATAGTATTAAAGCTGCTGTAGCTGGTGGAGTTACTGCAATTAAGAAAGGTTATGGAATCGAAGTAAATACTAATGGCGAAGGTGGTACGACTCAACCTATCGTTAGTGTAAAAGTAAACCCTGATAGTAATATTCGTGCTACTGAAAGTGGTCTTGATTTAGTTTGGTTAGAATAAAAATAAAGAGAGGGAAATAATTCCCTCTCAAATTTAATTTTTAAAATATTTTAAAATATGGCAAATTTGAAATTTTTTAGGTCAGCTACTGCTCCGGCTGCTGCAGAATTGGGAGCAATTTGGTTTGATTCAGCTAGTAAACTTCTTAAAGTTAAAAATGCTACTGATTGGGAAGTTTATGATGGTGGTAGAAATGTAATTGATGCAACTTTTGTAGAGGGCCTTCTCACAATTACAAAAGCTTCTGGTGAAAATGTAACTCTTGATTTTAAAGATGTTGCTTCTGCCTCTCAAACAATGAAAGCTTTTGAAGCACTTGATACGGCAGTTAAAAATGCTCAATCTAAAGCAGATACTGGAGTTGCAAATGCTGCTACCGCTCAGTCTGCTGCTGAAGCAGCTCAGACTACTGCAGATTCTAAGATTGCTTCTGTAACTGGTGATACAACTGTAAAAGCAGAGACTGTAGATCATGCTGTAACTCTTTCTCTTGCTACTAGCGATAAGGGAAATGTTAAATTTACTAAGGATAAAGATGGACTTTCTGCTAATGTAACGATTCCTGCTGCTACTGTAACTGGAGTTGCTGCTGACGATAAAGTACTTTCTCTAACCAATAAGCTTGTTTCTGCTACTATAGGACTTGATTATGGCGATGCTACTACGGAAGCTCTTAATGGTAAAAAGGCAATTAAACTCCTTGGTAAAGAAGGTGTTGTAATATCTGAGATTGATGCTTCTGCTTTCATTAAAGATGGAATGATTCAGTCTGTAGCATTTGATACTAAAACTAAACATGTTACTATTACATTTAATACTGACGCTGGCCGCGAGGCTATTGATGTAGACCTTTCTACTCTTGTTGATACCTATAAGGCTGGAACGGGTCTTTCTCTTGCGGATAATGGTACTTTTTCTGTAAATACTACTACAATTGCCACTGTAGAGAAAGCAACTGAACTTGCAAATACTGCAGAAACAACTGCTAAAACACACGCTAATACGCTCAAAGAGACTATTGATGCATACACCGTAAATGGTAAGCAGATTTCTAAAAGCCCAGTTCTTGATGGCTCAATGATTGCAGTAGGTGGTACTGGAGCACACAAAACAGAAAATCTTGATACTACTGTAGAAGATATTTATGATAAAATTTCTGCTGCAGCTGCTAGTGGTGTACTTTCATTCGGTGGACAATCTGGGGATATTACTCTCGCTACTGCTGGTACTAAGAACGGAGATGTTAATCTCAAAATGACTGGTAAAAAGCTTTCTGCTTCAATTGTAGGTCTTGGAAGTGCTGCATTTACTGAATCGTCTGAATATGATGCTCATGGCGCAGCAGCTGCTGTACTTGGTAAATCTACTGACACATCTACTGAAAAGACTGTTTATGGCGCAATTGCTCTTGCTAATGAAAAGGCCACTCCTGGTTTAGTCGATGAAAAGATTACTGCTGCTGGAACGAAATACGCTACTGCTGCTCAGGGAACTAAAGCCGATAACGCTCTTCAGTCAGTTTCTGCTTCAGGAGATGATTATATAACTGCTTCTGCTGGAGCAAAGGCAGGTAACTCTCAGACAATTACTGTAAGTACTAATGTACAGGCTGTTAGTTCTGCATCTGCTAGCGCAAAGGGACTTGCTGAGGCTTCTGATGTTAAGAATTATGTAGATAATCACGTTTCAACTACCCTTGCTTGGGCATCGTTTGAATAATAAAAACTAGGCAGGAGAGGAGGAATTTTCTCCTGCCTTTTAAATTTTTAAAATATGAATTTAAAATTTTATAAAACAGGAACAAAACCAACTACGATAGGAAGTTTATGGTTTAATCCAACTACAAAAAGAATAGAGCTAATTACTGGAACATCAACCTCCGATGTTTATGGATCTGATATTCAGGATGCTACATATTCTAATGATATATTAACAATTGAAAAAATAGATGGTAGCGCAATTACGATTAATTTGTCTGATTATGCTACTTCTTCTGAACTAGAAAATTCGTTAGCTAACAAGCTTAATAAAATAAAAGTTAATAATTCTACGGTTAATTCAGCTAACCTCAACATAGTTGGTTCTGGCGGAACAACTGTTTCAAATAATTCTGGAACAATTACAATTTCTTCTGAAACTGCTCCAACTTCTTTTGATGCTTCAGCAATTACTTCTGGCACAATAGATTTAGAAAGATTACCAAAAGGTGCGCTAGAGAGATTATTTATAGTTTCTTCTGAAAATGACGCAATGAATACAGATTGTCAAGAAGGTGATACTGTTCAAGTTACTGGAAATGATAACAAAATGTATTTCTGTGTAAATGGTTCTGCTACAACTTTTGCAAATAAATTTAGAGAATATACTGCAGGTGCAGCAACTTCAGTTCCATGGAGTGGAGTTACTGGAAAGCCTTCAATACCTAGCAAAGTAAGCCAATTAGAAAATGATTCTAATTTTTTAACTTCATACCAAGAGTTAAAAACAATTAATAATGAATCAATTATTGGTAGTGGAAATATAACAATTGAAGGTGGCGGAGAAGATATTGTATTATTCGATTGTAGTAATGCTACGTACGCGGCTCATATTAAGGATTATGTTCCTATCGCAGATTTTGAGGCAGCTCTTTCTCAAAATAAAACGATTAAAATAAAATGAGAAAATTCATTTTATACATATGTATATACATATGAGGTTTTTATTACCGCGTACTACTATTTTACATCCGCACACGGCGATATTTTATATCAAATATGTCTTTCAAAAAGAGACAATGTATGATACGAATCACATTCAACTAGTTTTACAATTCCTAATACAGATAATTTTATAACTACTAGTGATTTATCTGATTATTTAAAAATCTCAGATGCTGATACTACATATTTAAAAACCTCAGATGCTGATACTACATATTTAAAGAAATCCGAGGCCACTACAGAAACATGAACATTTACTCTAGAGGGGGGAACTACAAAAACTAAACAAGTTTATATAAACGCTTAATATTATGGATTTTAGTACAGTTAAAAAATGAATAATTCCAGAAGGAGAAGTTTTAAAAGTAGTTGATTCTAATGGAGATATAATTTGACAAAAATCTAAAACAAATCCTAGTTGAAATATTCATAAGTTTGGAAATAATTTAGAA
>SAMEA3663057__coassemble_63_pt1 | contig 146034 bp, 140 predicted proteins | sample SAMEA3663057__metabat2_high_PE_009 | metagenome-assembled genome bin SAMEA3663057 (sample SAMEA3663057) | pig gut metagenome | biome: pig gut; feature: pig-associated habitat; material: faeces | place: France | collected 2012
TTTTATTTAAATGTTTTTTATGTTTACTATTTCCCCAGAAAATTTAACTCATATTTATCAATAAAAGAAGAGATTTTGAAAATTTCTTGATTTTATGTATAACAAATCATTGAAAATGAAGATTAATTCATATAAAATAGTTTTCAGAGTAAACAAAAAAGGAAGTCGGATTATAAATGAGCAATGTTATAGAAAAACTAATTGAAGAAGTATTTCCTGATTTTAAAGATGGAGGAAATCTACGAAAAGCAGTAATTAAAAAAGTTAATTTATATAAAAGAACAAATAGATTTGAGATTTTGTTAGGTTCGGAAAATGAAATTGATATAAAATCTGTTCATAATTTTGAAGCTTTTTTAATTGATAGATTTAAATTTGAAACAGTAATTGTAAAAATAGATTATACACAAGATTATAATGTTGATATAGTTAAAAATTGGGAAAATATTATTAACTATATGTCATATAAATATCCATCTGTAAAAGCAATTTTAAGAAATTCAGAAATTATTTTAGATGGTGGAAATGTAATAAATGTAAAGCTTCAGTTAAAAGGTGCAGATATACTTTATGCGAGGGGAATTGATAATACTCTTTCAGAGGTTATATATAATATTTATGGAAAGAGATTTAAAATAAAATATTTTGACAATGAATCACAGGAAAAGATTGAAGAATATAAAGAAAATGCTAGAAGACTTCAAGAAGAGGCAATAAAAAAAGCTAATACAGAAGCTGTTCAGCATAGAAAAGAAGCAATGGCAGAAGAGAGGAAAAAGGTCGAAGCTAGAGAACAAGAGTTATTAGCTAGAAGAAATAATAATCAGCAAAATAATGCTGGACAAACATCTACAAATGCAGGTAATGTTCAATCTCCAGTAGCACCACCACCACCTCCTCCTGAACCATTACCTGAAACAGAAGACGGTGAACAATCTCCATTAATATATGGTAGAAATGCAAATATTAAAGATCCATTATTAAAAATAGTTGATTTATCAGTAGATACTGGGAAAGTATGTATTGATGGCGAAATAGTAAATATGGGAGAAACAAGAGAATTAAAAACAGGAAAAGTTTTAATTCCTTTTGATGTTTATGATGGAAGTAGCACGATAACATGTAAAATATTTGCTAAAGCAGAAGAAAGCAAACAAGTTGTAAAAAGATTAAAAGAAGCAGCAGGTGTAAGAGTTTCAGCAAATGTACAATTTGATCCATTTGCAAAAGAATTAGGAGCAATAGCTAATGTTGTTATTGAAACACCAGGAATGAAGAAGGTTTCAAGAAAAGACGAAAGTCCTGTAAAAAGGGTCGAATTACACATGCATACTCAGATGAGCCAAATGGATGCAATGACATCAGCAAAAGATTTAATAAAAAGAGCAATGAAGTGGGGAATGAAATCAATTGCAATTACAGACCATGGAGTTGTTCAGGCATTTCCAGAAGCTCATAAATTATTAGGGTTTAACAATCCAGATATGAAAGTAATTTATGGTGTTGAGGCATATTTATGTCCTGATAAAACACCAATAGTTGCTCGTTCTAAAGGACAAGACATAGACACAACTTATTGCGTTTTAGACCTGGAGACAACAGGTTTATCTTTTAGAACAGATAAAATAACTGAAGTAGGTATTATGAAGGTTAAAAACGGGGAAGTAATAGATTCATTTAGCTGCTTCGTAAATCCAGAAAAGCCAATACCACCAGAGGTTGTAGAGGTTACACATATTACAGATGAAATGGTAAAAGATGCTGAAACAATTGACAAAGTTTTTCCAAAAATTCTAGATTTTGTTGGAGATTCAGTTTTAGTTGCACATAATGCAGATTTCGATATTCCATTTTTAAAATATCATGGTAGTTTATTAGGCTATGAGCTTAATAATACTTATATGGATACTTTAAGATTAGCAAAAGTATTATTCCCTGATTTTACTAAATACAAATTAGGATTTATTGCTGAAAAGCTAGGAATTAAAGTAGAAGTTGCACACAGAGCTTTAGATGATGTAGATACAACAGTTAAAGTTTTAAATGTTATGATGGAAATGCTTAAAGAAAAAGGCGCTAAAACTATTGATGATATTGATATTGTTACAGATAAAGATGAATCAAAAGAAATGTATAAAAAATTGCCTGTATATCATGCAATAATTCTTGCTACAAATTATGTGGGATTGAAGAATTTGTATAAACTAGTATCAATTTCTCATTTGGATTATTTTTATAGAAAACCACGTATTTTGAAATCAATTTATAAGAAGTATTCTGAAGGATTGATTTTAGGTAGTGCTTGTGAAGCAGGAGAACTATATAGAGCAATTGTTGCAGGAAAAACTGATGAAGAGGTTGAAAAAATAGCCAGTGATTATGATTATTTGGAAATTCAACCAAATGGCAATAATATGTTTATGGTTAGAAATGGCACAGTTCCTGATGTTGGGGCTTTAGAAGATATAAATAGAAAAATTGTAAAATTAGGAGAAAAGCTAGGAAAGCTTGTTGTTGCAACTTGTGATGTTCACTTTATGGATCCACAAGATGAAGTATATAGACGTATTTTAATGGCTGGACAAGGTTTTGAAGATGCAGATCAACAAGCCCCATTGTATTTGAGAACAACTGAGGAAATGCTTGCAGAATTCCAATATTTAGGTGAGGAAAAAGCATATGAGGTAGTTGTTGAAAACACTAACAAAATTGCTGATATGTGTGAAAGAATTAGCCCAATATCACCAGAAAAATGTCCGCCATACATTGATAATTGTGAGCAAACAATTAAAGATATAGCATATAGCAAAGCTCATGAATTATATGGTGATCCATTACCAGACATAGTTCAAGAAAGATTAGATAAAGAGTTAGACTCTATTATTAAAAATGGATTCTCCGTAATGTACATTATTGCACAAAAACTAGTGTGGAAGTCTAATGAAGATGGATACTTAGTTGGTTCCAGAGGTTCAGTTGGTTCATCGTTTGTTGCCAATATGACTGGTATTACTGAGGTTAATTCACTTCCACCACATTATAGATGTCCAAATTGTAAACATTCAGATTTTACAGATTATGGTTTTAAAAACGGATTTGATTTACCAGATAAAGATTGTCCGGTTTGTGGTGCAAAATATGATAAAGATGGTATGGATATCCCATTCGAAACTTTCCTTGGATTCAACGGAGATAAAGAGCCAGATATCGACTTAAACTTCTCTGGAGAATATCAAGCAAAAGCTCATAAATATACTGAAGTTATCTTCGGAAAAGGAACTACATTTAAAGCTGGAACAGTTGGTACTGTAGCTGATAAAACAGCATATGGATATGTTCAAAAATATTTTGAAGAAAGAGGAGTTCCAGTAAATAGAGCGGAAATTGCAAGATTGTCACAAGGTTGTACAGGAATTAAAAGAACAACAGGACAGCACCCAGGCCGGAATTATAGTTGTTCCAAAGGGAAGAGAAATTTACGAATTTACTCCAATTCAGCATCCAGCAGATGATCCGAATTCAGATATTATTACTACACATTTCGATTACCACTCAATAGATCAAAACTTGTTAAAACTTGATATTCTTGGTCACGACGATCCGACAATTATAAGAATGCTTCAAGATATTACAGGAGTTGATCCAAAAAAGATACCTTTGGATGATCAAGAAACAATGTCAATATTCTCATCAACAAAGGCTTTAGGACTAACACCTGAACAAATAAAATCACCAGTAGGAAGCTTTGGAGTTCCTGAATTTGGTACAAAATTCGTAAGAGGAATGCTTGTTGATACAAAACCAACAACATTTGATGAATTAATTCGTATTTCTGGTTTATCACATGGTACAGACGTATGGCTTAATAATGCTCAAAGCTTAATTGAAGAAGGAACAGTTACATTAAATGAGGCAATTTGTTGTAGGGATGATATAATGATTTATTTAATAAAAATGGGATTGCCACCAAACCATGCATTTAAAATAATGGAAACAGTTCGTAAAGGAAAAGCTTTAAAAGATCCAGCAAAATGGGCAGAATATAAAGAACTAATGAAAGAACATGATGTACCAGACTGGTATATAAAATCATGCGAAAAAATTAAATACATGTTCCCAAAAGCCCATGCTGCAGCATATGTTACAATGGCTTTCAGAATAGCATGGTTCAAAGTGCATATTCCAAAAGCGTATTATTCAGCATATTTTTCAATAAGAGCTAAGCAATTTGACAGTGAAATAATGTGTCACGGAAAAGAACGTGTAAAAAATAAAATGAAAGAAATAGAACTTGCGGGAAATGCAGCATCTAATAAAGATCAAGAAATGTATCCAGTTTTGGAATTAGTTTTAGAAATGTATGAAAGAGGAATTGATTTCTTGCCTATAGACTTATACAAATCTCACAACTCAAAATTTTTAATGGAAGAAGATGGAATTCGTCCACCATTAGATAGTATTCCAGGATTAGGACCAATAGATGCAGAAAACATTTACAATGCAAGACAAGAAGGAAAATTTTCATCAATAGAAGATTTGAAAATTCGCTCGAAAATTGGTAAAGTAGCAATAGAAACACTAAAAGGTGTTGGATTACTTGATGGAATGACAGAAAGTAATCAAATGAGTTTATTTACTACTTGGGGATAAAAAATATTTTAATAAAAAGAAGAACAAGCCTCGAATTACGGGGCTTGTTTTAAGCTATAATAAGGAATGCTGTAGATTGATCAGATGTCAAGTACAAGCTGACCTTTTCCCAAAAGACTAACCTTGAAAACGATTCCGGGGATTGTTGCTCCTTCAAGAAGACGTTTAAGCAGATTTGAATACGCAGTGCAAAAACCGGTATAAATATCAGATTGTCTGAGACGCAATTGCCGATAATCCGTAATAAAACTGGTAAAATCATGAACATACAGATCTACATAACCAATACTAATTATTGTGACTTTTATTTGGCTTTGCTGTGTAATTTTAATTGGTTTACCATTAAGTTTTACAAGTTCACTATAGGGCAGGCTATCTATAATTTTTGAAATCTGAGCCAAAAGTTCTTTTTCAAAAAATTTTTCATAAGCCTGTTTTGCTGTTCTTGCTTCTGATATGGATTTTTCAAAGTTAGCATAATCTTTTAGTTTGTCGTTCATTGTTTATTTCCTCCAAATAATTATTTTATATGTAAACGCGATTTAGTTAGAGATAGCCTAAATGCGTAAAACGGGGAAATATATATAAAATAGGATAAACCTATAGTGGTTATTATAGCATAATAGAAATTTGAACGCAACAGCAATAAGGTGTAGATATTTACATTAAGCTAAAAATGTATTATAATATATGAAAAATAAGGGAAGGAAAATGGATATGGCATTAATTAATGAAATTGGAATAACAAAAATTATAGTATACTTATTGGTTGTAAATTTGATAGCATTTTTGGCAATGTGGTTAGATAAATGGAAAGCTAAAAATGAAGCATGGAGAATACCAGAATCAACATTAATGTCGTTGGCATTAATAGGAGGTTCAATTGGAGGAATTGCTGGAATGTATACATTTAGACATAAAACTAAGAAGCCTAAGTTTTATATTGGAATGCCTGCAATTTTGGTTTTTGAAATAATAGCTATAATTTATATTTTGACAAAAAATTAAAAAATGACACATTTTGGGACGGACTTATTTTGTGTCAAAAATGACACATTTTGGGACACACATGAGAAAATAGTTGCTTAATAAATGTTGACAAATAATATAAAAGATGTTATCATAATAGACATAATATAGAAACCTATTATACAAGAGAGTAATGTTATTTGAAGCTCAAGCGAGTTGGGAATGGTGGAAGCCAATAGTGAATAATAATAATGAAAAGAACTTGTTAGGGACTGTCGGAAATTTAGATAGAGTATGATGGTACGGTAACTCGTCGTTAAAGAGTAGAGTGATTTTTATAATGAACAAGTATAAGTTGTTATAAAAATAACTAAAGTGGTACCGTGCTAAATAATAAGCACCTTTAGACAATAAGATTTATTTCTTATTGTCTTTTTTGATTTCATTTTTCGTGGATGATTGTATTACTTTCTAAAAAGTAACAATTCATGTCTGTCCCCGAATGTGTCAAAAATGACACAAAATGAGTCCGTCCCCAAATGTGTCAAAATGTGTCAAAGTGATTTTTAAAGGAGGAAAAATTATGTTAGATTTTAAGAAGGATATTGCAGAAGCAATTGCAAAAGTAGTGGAATTAAATTGTGATGAATTATATTCATTTATAGAGGTTCCAAAAGATTCAGAAAATGGAGACTATGCTTTTCCATGTTTTAAATTGGCTAAAGAATTAAGAAAATCTCCAATGATGATAGCTGAAGAAATTAAAGAGAAAATTGAACTAAATAATGATGTAATTGAAAAAGTTGATGTTGTGTCTGGATATTTAAATTTCTTTGTTAATAAAAATAAATTAGCTGAAGAAATTGTTAATGAATTTAGCAATAATAAAGAATATGGTAAATCAGAAATTGGTAGTGGGAAAAATATTGTAATTGATTATTCTGCTCCAAATATTGCTAAACCATTTCATATTGGACATTTACGTTCAACTGTTATTGGTGGTTCATTATATAAAATTTATAAATATTTAGGATATAATACTGTAGGTGTAAATCATTTAGGTGATTATGGAACTCAATTTGGAAAAATGATTGAGGGATATACTATGTGGAAAGATGAATATGATTTAGAAAAAGATCCTATTAATCAAATGATGGATATTTATGTACGAATTAATAATTTATGCAAAGAAGATGAAGAAGTTCTGGAAAGATGTAGAAACAATTTTAAAAAGCTAGAAGATGGGGATCCATATTGTGTTGAATTATGGGAGAAATTTAAAGATTTAAGTTTAAAAGAATTTCAAAGAGTTTATGATTTATTAGGTAGTGAATTTGATTCATGGAATGGAGAAGCTTTTTATTCAGATAAAATGCCTGAAGTGATTGATATTTTAGAAAAGACTGGAAAATTACAAGAATCACAAGGAGCAAAAATTATTGATTTAGAAGATAAAGGAATCAATACTCCTATTATAATAAAGAAATCAAATGATTCTACAACATATGCAACACGTGATTTAGCAGCAATTTTATATAGAGCAAGAACATATGATTTTGATAAAGCTTTATATGTAACATCATATGAGCAAGTTCTTCATTTTAAACAAGTATTTGAAACTGCAAAATTATTAGGATTAGATGAAAAATATACAAATGGTTTGGAACACGTATCTTTTGGAATGGTATTATTACCAACTGGAAAAATGTCTACAAGGGAAGGTACAGTTGTTAAGCTTGAAGATTTATTAAATGAATCTATTGAAAGAGCTCAAAAAGTAATTGAAGAAAAGAATCCAGAATTAGAAAATAAGGAAGATATAGCTAAGAAAGTTGGAATTGGAGCTGTAATTTTTAATGATTTATCAAATAACAGAATTAAAGATGAAGTTTTTGATTGGGATACAATTTTAAATTTCCAAGGGGAAACAGGTCCTTATGTTCAATACACATATGTACGTACAAAGAGTATTATCGAAAAAGCAGGATATAATATAGAAGATATTGAAAATGGTGCGATATTAGCGGACATTTCAATAGAAGAACTAAAAGACAAAGATTCTCAAAATATATTAAAATTATTGTATAATTTTGAAGATGTTTTAGTACAAGTTACAGATAAAAATGAACCTTCAATATTATCAAGATATTTAATAGATTTGGCTAAAGCTTACAGTGCATTCTATAATGCAAATAAAGTAATAGTTGATGATGAAAAAGTTAAAAATGCACGTATTTTTATTACTTATGCAACAGGAAAAGTGCTTAAAATAGGTGCTGGATTATTAGGAATTCAAATGCCTGATAAAATGTAGTGAAACAATCCGGGACGGTCTTAAAATGTGTCAAATTTGAAACATTTTAAGACCGTCCCTATTTGTGTCAAAAATGACACAAAATGAGACCGTCCCCAAATGTGTCAAAATTATGAAAACAAGATGTAAACTTTTCATAAAAACGTAAAATAATAACCTGTGGATAACTCACAAAAAATAATACAGTAATATCAGTTATTCACAGAGTTATCCACATTATCCACAGGTTGTAAAATGTAGAATTCTGTAAACTGATAAAAATTATGCACGAATAAAAAGTTAACTTATGTATGAATATTATGAAAGCCTGTAGAATACACATTAATGAAAGAAAATCTTGAAAAGCTTGAAAAAAGCTGATTTCAGCAATAAGAGCAATGTGGAGGTACAGATGAAAATAAGTAAAAGGTACGATTCTAAATATTTAGGGGAATTTAAAAGAGTAATAATACAACATATAAATTCAAATATTAAGGATTATTTAACCCTGTCTATAATTTTTATTATAGGAGTGATGGCTGGAGTAGTTTTAATAAATAATTCTGATGAAAAAAGTAAGAATGAAATTAGTGGATATATTAATGGATTTATAGATACGATTAAAGATGAAAAATATGAGGTGGATAAAGTAAAGCTAACAAAAATCTCAATTGTAGAAAATTTGAAAATTGTTTTGATTATTTGGATAGCAGGTTCAACAATAATTGGAATACCTTTAATTTATATAATAATTTCATATAAAGGATTTTGCATAGGCTATACAATATCAGCAATTATATCTAGTTTAGGAATTTGGAGGCGGAATGTTATTTTCGCTTGCATCCTTATTTCTTCAAAATATTATTGTGATTCCAATAATTTTGATGCTAAATGTTAGTGCTTTAAGATTATATAGAACATTAATACAAAAAAATAGAGAAATTAGCATAAAAAGTGAGGTCATAAGACATACTTTATTATGTTTATTTCTTATTATTCCGCTTATTTTCGCATCCTTAGTTGAAGCGTATATATCAAGTAGTTTAATATGTTTATATCATTAAAAAATATTATAAAAAATATTTAAAAATACTCTTTACTTTTTCTACAAAATTTGATATAACATATACATATTTAATTTATGTAAATTGAAAAAGTGAAAATATTAATATAGTAAGGGAGCTAAAGTGAAATGAATGAACAAATAAAATTATTTTTGAAATTTCTTCAAAATGACAAAAAATTATCAGATAACACACTTCAATCATATAATAGAGATATAACTCAATTCGAAAAATATATAGAAGAAAATCAAATTGATTATACAAAAGTAGAAGAAAAAGAAGTAAAAGATTATTTAGACTACCTACAAGAAATCGGAAAGAAATCATCAACAGTTTCAAGAAATTTAGCATCAATAAGATCTTTCTATCAATATTTAGTAAGAAACAAAAAAGTATTACAAGACCCAACAAATAATATACAAGCACCAAAAATAGAAAAAAGAGTGCCAAGTATATTAACAGCAAAGGAAGTTGAATTACTTTTAGACCAACCACAAGATGTTGATTTAAAAGGAATTAGAGATAAAGCTATGCTTGAATTTGCATATGCAACAGGAATGAGAGTAACAGAAATCATTTCTTTAAATTTAGAAGACGTTAACTTTGAGGAAGCTTATGTAAGTTGCAAAACAGGTACAAAACAAAGAAATATTCCTTTAGGAACAATGTCAATGAAAGCTTTAAAGGATTATGTTGAAGAAGCAAGACCATATTTAATCAAAGATGATAGCGTTAAATCTTTATTCGTTAATATTAATGGAAAAAGATTAACAAGACAAGGATTTTGGAAAATAGTTAAATACTATAAAGAACAAGCTCACATTACAAAAGATATTACACCACACGTTTTAAGACATTCATTTGCTACACATTTATTACAAAATGGAGCAGATTTAAAAGCAATTCAAACAATGCTTGGACATTCAGATATTTCATCAACACAAGTATATATGCAATTCCAAGATGAAGGTTTAAAAAACGTTTATAGAAATACACATCCACGTGCTTAATTAAAATATTTAAGAGGGAGTAGCTTATAAACTACTAATCAACAGTTCGTAATTTCTGGTTAGTAACCTAAAAATAAAGGTAAGCAAGACTTTTAGAGATATTTTATAAAATATCTTTAAAAGTCTTTTTTGTGTAAAATTTAATGTCTGTCCCTATTTGTGTCAAAAATGACACAATCCGGGACGGACTTAAAATGTGTCATTTTTGACACAAAATAAGTCCGTCCCCAAATGTGTCAAATCTGTAATTGACGAAAAAATATAATAGTGATAAATTAAGGAGGTATAAAATGTGATTTAAAATATTAAAAGCAAATCTTTAGAAAATTATAAAATAGGAGGAAGGAATTATGGAAAGGAATTGGTATAATAAGTCAAAAGAAGAGGTATTTCAGGAGTTTGGAATATCAGAAGAAAATGGATTAAATGATGAGCAAGTAATAAAAAATAGAGAAAAATATGGAAGTAACGAATTACAAGCTCAAAAGAAAAAGAGTTTGTTTGTTAAATTTTTAGAACAGTTTAAAGATTTTATGATTATAGTTTTAATATTAGCAGCGGTTGTTTCTGGTATTGTTGGTTATATGGAAGATGGAAAAATTACTGATTCAATAATCATTTTAGTTGTTGTTATTGTTAATGCAATAATTGGTGTGGCTCAAGAGGCAAAGGCAGAAAAATCCTTGGAAGCTTTGCAAAAGTTGAGTAGTCATTCAGCTAAAGTTATTAGAAATGGACAAGTGAATGTTGTTGCATCAAGGGAATTAGTTCCTGGTGATATAGTAGTTTTAGATACTGGTGATTATGTACCAGCAGATTTAAGAATTATTGAAGCTGCTAATTTAAAATCACAAGAAGCATCTCTAACAGGTGAATCAGTACCTTCTGAAAAAAATGCTGCAACAATTGAAAATGAAAAAGTTGGTGTTGGAGATAGAAACAACATGCTTTTCTCATCAAGTTTAATAACTTATGGTAGAGGTAAAGGTGTTGTTGTTGCAACAGGTATGAATACTGAAGTAGGTAAAATTGCTGGAATTATTAGCAACACAGTTAAATCTGAAACACCACTTCAAACTAAATTAAACAAATTAGGAAAAACATTAGGAATAGCTGCGTTAGCAATATGTGTTGTAATATTTGTAATTGGTCTTTTATATGGAAAACAACCATTAGATATGTTTATGACAGCAGTAAGTTTGGCTGTTGCAGCAATTCCAGAAGGGTTAGCTGCAGTTTCTACAATTGTTCTTGCAATTGGTGTTCAAAAAATGGTTAAGAAAAATGCAATTGTTAAAAAGCTTCCAGCAGTTGAAACGTTAGGTAGTGCATCTGTTATATGTTCTGATAAAACTGGAACTTTAACACAAAATAAAATGACGGTTGAAAAAATATTTTATGATGGTAAATTGGTTGATATGAAAGATGTTAATGATTCTGAAATTCCAGATTTAAAAAGATTAGTTCATATCAGTATGTTATGTAATGATACGAAAGTTAGCGGTAGCAATGAATTAACAGGCGATCCAACAGAAACAGCATTGGTAGATATGGGATTTAAATTAGACTTCACACCTGAGTTATATGTCTCATATCCAAGAGTTCAAGAATTACCTTTTGATTCTGAAAGAAAGTTAATGACAACAGTTCATCAAATTGGCGATAAATATATAATTTACACAAAAGGTGGAGTTGATGAAATATTAGAAAACTGTAAAGGTTATGAATTTGAAGGAAATGTTAAATACAATTTAGATGAGTATAAATCTTTAATAATGCAAGAAAACGAAAAAATGGCTCAAAATGCTTTAAGAGTGTTAGCAATGGCATATAAAGATTTTGATCACCTTCCATCAGAAGAAGAAATGAAGACAATTGAATCAGATTTAATCTATGTTGGTATGGTTGGTATGATAGATCCACCAAGAGAAGAAGTTAAAGACGCTGTTGCAAAATGTAAAACAGCTGGAATAAGAACTGTAATGATTACAGGTGACCATAAAATTACTGCTACTGCAATTGCAAAAGCCTTAGGAATTATGGAAGAGGGAGACGAAGCATTAACAGGAGCAGAACTAGAAGAAATGTCTGATGATGAATTATTTGAAAGAGTTAAAAATATTGCAGTATACGCAAGGGTTGCTCCAGAACATAAAGTAAGAATTGTAAAAGCATGGCAAGCACACGGTGAAATTGTTGCAATGACAGGTGATGGTGTAAATGATGCTCCAGCACTTAAAACATCAGATATTGGTTGTGCAATGGGAATTGTTGGTACAGATGTTTCAAAAGAGGCAGCAGATGTAATTTTAACAGACGATAATTTTTCAACAATTGTGTCAGCTGTTGAAGAAGGAAGACGTATTTATGATAATATTTTAAAAGCAATTCAATTCTTATTATCAAGTAATGTTGGGGAAATTATTATACTATTCTTAGCAATTTTAATGGCTCCATTATTAGCAAGTAAATTTGGAGTAGATATTAAACTAATAGTACCACTATTACCAATTCATATTTTATGGGTAAACTTAGTTACAGACTCACTTCCAGCATTAGCACTAGCTGTTGACCCTGCTGAAAGAGATATAATGAATAGAAAGCCTAATAAAAAGCAAAAAGGTATATTTACAAAGGGTATGACATGGAGAATAATATATCAAGGATTAATGATTGGATTATTAACACTTACAGCATTTATTCTTGGTTTAGCAACAAAAGATGTACCAGTAATTGAAGGAAAAACACCGGAAGAAGTACGTGTTTGCATAGCTCAAACAATGGCATTTATAGTACTTGCTTTATCTGAATTAGTTCATATATTTAATATTAGAAATAATCGTAAATCTTTATTTACAAGCGGAATGTTTAATAACATGATTTTAATTGGTGCAATAGCATTGTCAGCAGCATTAATGTTTGTAGTATTACTTGTGCCAGCTTTAAGAGATTTGTTTAATATAGTTTTATTACCAACAGCAAATATTCTAGAAACTGTTTGCTTAGTATTTGCTCCAATTGTAATCGTTGAAATATTTAAATTATTTAGAATAAATACAATAAAGGGAGAATAATTAACATAAACTTGAAATATGATTTAATATATGTTATAATCAACAAAGCTTTTGGTTAAAAGCCAAAAAATAATTTAAAGGAGATGCTATAATAATGTCAAACTTTTTCACACGGGTTGCGCAGAATGCAATGGCTGCAAGAGCCACAGAAACAACAGAGGAGAATGATATTTTAGCAAGATACGAAAAAGACAAAATCTTTGTCGATCTTAAGTTATCCAGCAAAGATTACGGTTGGTCTAATCCAGATGAATCTGTAAAAGTTTTGCTGGTAAATCCTGCAACTTGCGCTGATAGTTCGGTATTTACAACATGGAATCTTATGTCTATGTTACATGGTACTGGACATTCGGAATGGGAAGCGATTATAGCAGATATGCTTATGTTAGCTGTTTGTGAATGGTATAAAAATGGTGCAAAAGCCGATGAACCTGCCGATATTTCCAGGTTGTTTAATCGTGATTTCTTAGCTTCAGGCAACAGGATGTTTACGAAGGATATGGTAAGTACACATCTTAATCGTATTTTTAATACAGAAAAGATAGATGCTGACGGAACCAGATATCTTAAATTTCAAATAGCTTAAGAGTAAAAAACTATACTGTATAATTACAGTATAGTTTTTTTATGGAGCAATTACTATGCTAGCAGAGAAAATGCTATAAAGATATCTGTTATCGTAGATGCGGTTCCACTGTTTAGAGAGGAAAAGGAGACACTTTGCGATTATCTTCAGTCTAAGTGGTTAGCAGAGTATAAGGATATGATACTTGGAGATTACTTTGAAATTTCTAAACTCGTATTTCAAAAAAAGTATAAAGTTACATCAAGAAAAACTATAACAATTGAATGCGATGATATCTATTGATTACTTTGCATTGCTTTCCTAACCTTCAACACGGACTTCATTTTGAAGTCCGTGTTTTTATTAACTAATGCTTTTTAATAAAAAAATATGGAGCGGGTAGCGGGAATCGAACCCGCGTCATCAGGTCGGAAGCATGACATTCTACCACTAAACTATACCCGCACGTTTACTATATAATTATAACACTATTTTATAAAAATACCAAGTATTATTATAAAATAATAAAAAAACTTACAAATCAAAATTTGTAAGTTTTTTTGGAGCAGGTAGAGGGAATCGAACCCTCGTCATCAGCTTGGAAGGCTGAGGTAATAGCCATTATACGACACCTGCGTATTTAAGTTTTATAAATTATTTTCAAGACATTTACTATTATAAATATTATTTTTTATTTTGTCAATAGTTTTTGTAAAAAAAATTAAAAAGGAAATTTAAAAAAGTGTTCCTTAAATTTCCTTTAACATATTATAAAACATCATATAAATTCTTAAATGTATAGCCTCGTTCTCTAAAAAAAGCAATCACATCAGGTAAAGTTTCATAAGTTAAAATTTTACTTGAAGAGTCATGCATTAAAAGAACAATTGAGTTTTTTTCACCAACAGTATTTTGCAAATTTTCCATAATAGATTCTTTAGTTGGAGTTCCTTCTGCGTCACATGTTAAGGCATTCCAGTCTAGGTATGCAATATGATTATCTCTTAAAACATTTTTTCCTTCAGCTTTTATGTCATGATATTTTCCACCTGTTGATCCGCCTGGATAACGATAAACTTTAGACTCATAATTTGGATTATTTAAAGCATTTTTTAAAGCTTGGTTACAACGTATATAATCATTTAAAATAGTATCTGGACTTTCATATATTTCTGAATATCTATGTGAGTAGCCATGGTTTGCAATATAATGCCCTTCATTATAAGCTCTTTGTACAAGTTCCGGATGATGGTTTGCATTATTTCCTAAAATGAAGAATGTTGCTTTTATTCCTTCTTGTTTTAGTAAATCTAAGATAAGTGGAGTAATATTAGCTGAGGGTCCATCATCAAAGGTTAGATATACAACTTTTTCTTCACCAGGTGCATAGATATTTTGAAGATTGTTATATTGTTCGTCAGTGATTGGTTCAGAATCTTTTGTGATTCTGAGTGCTTTTTGTTCTTCTACATAATTATTGCAAAGACGCGCAGGCAAATCTAAATCTGCAAACTTATTTTCTTCTGCATTAGCTGCTTGAGTATGATTAAAAGCAAATATAAAATATAAAACTAAACTTATTAAAACAAGTATTGTCATTACAGTAGAAAATACTATGAATAATATTTTTTTTAAGTGATTATTAGATTTGCTTTCATTTAAAATATTTTCAACTAAGACGTTTTCATCCGCAAAGTCTTCTTCTGTAAGGTTTTCTTCTAAACGATTTTCGTCTGGAAAACTTGTATCTATTAAACTGTCAAACTTATCCATGTTCAATCATCCTTTCAACATAATTTCATTATACTACATTATTCGTCAAATTCCTAGATAAAAAGTTCAAAAAATATAAAAAGATACTATCAAAAATTCCTTGAAATTTAGTCAAAAATATGATATAGTAGTAAGCGATTGATTAATAAAAGGAAATGAGGAAAAATTATGGGAAAAGATAACGGATTTGTTGAAGATATAACAAACATAGACGAGAATTTTGCACAATGGTATACAGACATTGTTTTAAAAGCAGAACTTGCTGATTATACAGATACAAAAGGATGTATTGCAATACGTCCATATGGTTACGCAATATGGGAAAATATTCAAAAATATGCTGATGAGAAATTTAAGAAAACAGGAGTAAAAAATGTAAGTTTCCCAATGCTAATTCCAGAAAGCTTATTACAAAAAGAAAAAGACCATGTTGAAGGTTTTGCACCAGAAGTTGCATGGGTAACAGAAGCTGGTGGTCAAGAATTAGATGAAAAACTATGTATAAGACCAACATCTGAAACTATTATATCTACAATGTATTCAAAATGGTTACATTCATGGAGAGATTTACCATTTGTATATAATCAATGGTGTAGTGTTTTAAGATGGGAAAAAGAAACAAGACCATTTTTACGTTCAAGAGAATTCTTGTGGCAAGAAGGTCATACAATTCATGAAACAGCAGAAGAAGCAAAAGAAAGAACAATTCAAATGTTAAATATTTATGCTGATTTAATTGAAAATGTATTAGCAATGCCTGTTTTAAAGGGACAAAAAACAGAAAGTGAAAAATTCTCAGGAGCTGATTTTACATATACTGTAGAAAGCTTAATGCATGATGGTAGAGCATTACAATCAGGAACATCACACTATTTTGGACAAAGATTTTCAAAACCATTTAATATAAAATTCCAAAACAGAGAAGGAAAAGAAGAGTTTGCTTATCAAACATCTTGGGGAATTTCTACAAGATTAATAGGTGCAATTATAATGGCTCATGGAGATAACAGAGGTTTAAAATTACCACCTAAAATTGCTCCAATTCAAGCCGTTATAGTACCAGTTGCAGCACACAAAGAAGGTGTTTTAGAAGCAGCAAATGCTTTATTTGAAAAATTAAATGGAAATTTCAGAATGAAATTAGATGACAGAGATCAATATTCACCAGGATATAAATTCAATGATTGGGAAATGAGAGGTGTTCCAGTTAGAATTGAATTAGGACCAAGAGACATTGAAAACAACAAATGTGTTGTTGTAAGAAGAGACACAAGTGAGAAAATTGAAGTATCATTAGATGAAATACAAGAAAAATTAGCTACTATTTTAGAAGACATTCAAACAAACATGTTTAATATGTGTAAAGAAAATGTTGAAAGAAGAACTACAATTGCTAAAACAATGGATGAGTTTAAACATAACCTAGAAGAAAACCAAGGTTATATTAAAGCAATGTGGTGTGGAAGCGCAGAATGTGAAGATAAAATTCGTGAAGAAACAGGAGCTAAATCAAGATGTATTCCATTTGAACAAGAGCATTTATCAGATGTTTGCGTATGTTGTGGTAAACCAGCTGATAAAATGGTATTCTGGGGAAGACAATATTAATAAACCAATGAGGACGGGGGAATTTAACAAAATTGCTCGTCCTTTTTGACTTAAATAAAAGAGGTGAAAAAATGAAATTATTAATGCATACATGTTGTGCACCTTGTAGTGTGTATTGTATAGACACACTAAGAAAAGAAGGAATAGAGCCAACATTATATTGGTATAATCCAAACATCCATCCATACAAGGAATACGAGGCAAGACGTGATTGTTTAAAGGTTTATGCCGAAAAAATAAACATTGAAGCAATATTTGAAGATGAATACGGATTAGATGAATTTTGTAAAAATGTAGCAAATAACTTAAATTCAAGATGTGTTGATTACTGCTATCCAGTACGACTTAGAAAAACTTTCGAATATGCAAAAGAACATGGGTATGATGCGGTAACTACAACGCTGCTATATAGCATTTATCAAAAGCATAATTTTATTAAAAAGCTATGTGAAGATTATAGCAAAGAATATGGTATAGATTTTCTTTATAGAGATTTCAGATATGGTTTTTGGGACGGTCATGATAAAGCAGTAGAAGAAGGTTTATATATGCAAAAATATTGTGGCTGTGTATTTAGTGAAGAAGACAGATATGTTAAGAAAAAGAAAGATGTATTAAATTTACCAGAAGGGTTTGAATGGAGAAGAAAGGAGAAAAACAAATGCTAAAAAAAGGTGATTTGTGCAAACATTTTAAAGGAAAAACATTAGATGAAAAAAACATATATAGAATATTAGAGGTAGGTGTAACATATTCAGGCGATAAATCTGAAAATCCTATTAGTAATTTGGCGGTTTACGAAAACATATTTCAAGGGAAGATATTTGCGAGAGAATTAGAGGATTTAGAAGCGGAGTTATCTGAAGAAAAACAAAAAGAATATGGACAAGTTCATAGAGTCGAAAAATTAACTCCTGAAGAAATTGAAATTGTAAAGAATAAATTCGAAAAACTGTTGAAAACTGGAAAAGATTGTGATACAATAACCAAGTGATGTTAAAATATTAACAAATATATAGGAGGTTGAAGAATAATGAAAGATTATTTAGAAATTGATGAAGTAAAAGCTTTAGAAGTTTTGGATTCAAGAGGAAATCCAACAGTTCAAGTTGAAGTTATCGCAGGAGGATACAGCGGTGTAGCTATGGTTCCATCTGGAGCATCAACAGGAAGCTTTGAAGCAGTAGAATTAAGAGACGGAGATGCCTCAAGATACTTAGGAAAAGGTGTTCTAAAAGCTGTAAACAATGTTAATACAGAAATTAGAGATGCAGTTTTAGGAATGAATGTATATGATCAAGTTAAATTAGATAAAACAATGATCGAATTAGATGGAACAGATAATAAAGGAAGATTAGGAGCTAATGCAATACTTGGTGTATCATTAGCAGCAGCAAGAGCAGCAGCAGCTTCTTTAGGAATAGAATTATACGAATACATTGGTGGAGTAAATGCTAAAACATTACCAACACCAATGATGAACATTATGAATGGTGGAAAACATGCTGATAGTACATTAAGTGTACAAGAATTCATGATTATGCCAGTTGGAGCTAAAACATTCTCAGAATGTTTACAAATGAGCGCTGAAATTTATCACAACTTAAAGAAAGTTCTAAAAGAAAAAGGACTAGCTACAGGTGTTGGTGATGAAGGTGGATTCGCTCCAAATGTTAAAGATGAAGACGAAGCTTTAGCTTTAATAGTAGAAGCTATTGAAAAAGCTGGATACAAACCAGGTGAACAAGTTTGCTTAGCATTAGACGTTGCTGCAACAGAAATGTATGATGAAGCTAAGAAAATTGGTAAAGATGGACAATATCATTTCTGGAAAATCGGTGTTACAAAAACATGTGATGAAATGATAGACTTCTTAGAAGACTTAGTTAACAGATATCCAATTATCTCAATTGAAGACGGTTTAGCTGAAGAAGATTGGGATGGATGGAAAAAACTAACAGATAGATTAGGAAACAAAATCCAATTAGTTGGTGACGATTTATTTGTTACAAACATCAAGAGATTACAAAAAGGTATTGATTTAGGAGTTACAAATAGTATATTAATCAAATTAAACCAAATCGGTACATTAACAGAAACTTTAGATGCTATCGAATTAGCTAAGAAAAATGGTATGACAGCTGTTGTTTCTCACAGAAGTGGTGAAACAGAAGATACAACACTTGCTGATGTTGCTGTTGCTACAAATGCAGGACAAATCAAAACAGGTGCTCCATGTAGAACAGATAGAGTTGCTAAATACAACAGATTATTAAATATTGAAGCTCAATTAGATGATGTTGCTATTTATGCAGGAAGAAAAGGATTAAATAGATAATTTAAAATTGCCAGAGGGACTGTTCCTTTTGGCAATTTTTTAATTTGTTTTTTAATTAGGAAGGAGAAGATTTCAAATTTTTCAAATTGGGGACGGTCCTTTTTTTAAAAAATTTGAAAAAAAGGACCGTCCCCAATTTGAAAGTTGGATAAAGTATGTTATTATAATTGTAAAGTTCTGGTTGCATTTTACAAAATTCACTAATTGCAACCAGAAATTGATAGAAAAACAAACGAAAAAATACTAAACTAATAATCGAAGGAGGAATTAGTCTAATGAAATTTGGAGAAAATTTATATGCTTTAAGAAAAAGCACAAAAATGAGTCAAGAAAATTTAGCAGAGAAAGTAGGTGTATCAAGACAGAGTGTTTCAAAATGGGAAAATGGTGAAGCATATCCTGAAATGGACAACATATTAAAGATATGTAAAATCTTTCATTGCAAAATTAATGATTTGATTCATGATGATATACAAGATATTGATTCATTAGATGAAGAGATTAAAATGAAAGTTGTAAAACTAGAAAAAGAAAAACAAAAAAGATTAAAGGTTATTAGTAAAATTATTTGGATTGTTGCCAAAATTGGAAGCGTAATTGCAAGAGTTGGAGCAATATGTATGATAGTAGCAGCTATTATAGTATCAATATATGCGGCAAAAACTAGTGTAGTTAATGGTAATGAATTAAAAACAGAAATTAGCAATCAAGTTGTTGAATATAAAAAAGTAGATAGCGGTATTCAAGTAACTGGAGAGTCAAAAATTCACTTAATGGATACTAAAAAAGTAGAAGATTTTGACAAGATTGTAAATATTCTAAATAATAATTCAAAAGAAAAAATAATTGTTGTAACTTTATCAGCATCAATTTTCTTGGTTGTTGGACTAGGATTATTAAGTATAGCATTAAAACATTTATCAGACTTGTTTAAAAACATAAATGAAGGTGATACACCTTTTACATTAGAAAATGTACATCATATTAAAAGAATGTCATATTTTATGATTGCAATGACAGTTGTGGTAGCAATTGGAAATGCTATTAGCGGATTAGTTCTAGATCATGATTTTGATTTAGGCATAGATTTGATATCAATTTTAGTATTCTATAGTATTGCATATATTTTTGAATATGGATACGAGTTACAATTAGATTCAAAAGGAAAGATATATGGAGAGGAAGATGAAAATGAATAAAAGTGGTTTTATTAAAGAATTATCAAATAAATTAGGTTATGATGAAGAAAAATGTACATTAATTAATAGTGTTATTGAGGATACATTTATAATTGGTAAGAATAATAAAGAAAAAATATTAGCGGATTTGGTAGAAAAAGTTGGTGTAAGTGAAGAAGAAGCTGATAAAATATATAACACAGCAATGGAAATTTTAGTAAAGAGTGTTAAAGACAAAATATTACACCCTTTTAAAAGAGATAACTAATTAAATTATGCAATTTGATTTACTTTTTCCCTCAAATATGCTATAATAAAGGCATAGTAGAAATCCTACAAATTTTGAAAAGGGGGATTAATGTATGATTCCGTTAAATGTATATCAGAAAGCACGGCTTGATGTATTGAAAGTGTTTTATCGCTATCATACAATGTCAGATTCTGAGCTGAAGGAATCTTCCTTCCAAAATGACATGGAAACCATTTTTAAAAAATGGGGAAATGTTGTTGAAGTAAAAGATGCAAAAAAAATTCTCAAAGACGAATGCAAAAAAAATAAGAATTCTTCTGAAATTCTTTTGTATGAGCCGTACAGAGATTGCATCGACGATATGCTTCATTCACTGACAATTGGCGATAGACTACAAAGAACGGAGCATAATTTGGAGTTTTGTAAAACAATAAAAAAAGCTCAGGACAGATATCATAAAAAATCACATGTTAAAACCTTTTAGAGTATGACTTTTAAGTCATACTCATTTTCTTTTTGAAAGGAAAAAATCAAATAAATTTAAAATCAAGTGTTGATATGAGTTTGCTTTTATGATATTATGTCCCAAAAGGACAAAAAGGAGAATTACAAATGTCAAGATTATTAGTGGTAGACGGTAACAGCATTATGAACAGAGCTTTTTATGGAATTATGGGAAGTAAAATGCTTATGACTAAAGATGGTACATATACAAATGCTGTTTATGGATTTTTAGCAATTATTTTTAAGGTTATTGATGATATACATCCAGATTACATGGCTGTTGCATTTGATTTAAAAGCTCCAACTGCGAGACACAAAATGTATGAGGGTTATAAAGCCAATAGACATGGAATGCCAGATGAACTTGCAGCTCAAATGCCTATAATAAAAGATGTTTTAAGAGCTATGAATATTACTATTATAGAAAAGGAAGGTTATGAAGCTGATGATGTTTTAGGAACATTGGCTAAAGCAGGAGAAACAGATGGCGTGGATGTTACAATACTTTCTGGAGATAGAGATACTTTTCAATTAGCAACAGATAAAGTAACAATAAGAATTCCAAGAACAAAAGCAGGAAAAACTGAAGAGGATGATTTTGATAGAGCAAAAGTTATTGAAACTTATGGAGTTGAGCCAAAACAATTAATTGAAGTAAAAGGTTTAATGGGTGATACTTCAGATAATATTCCTGGTGTTCCAGGAGTCGGAGAAAAAACAGCTTTAAATTTAATTAAAGAGTATAAATCAATTGAAAATTTATATAAATGTTTAGATGAAGGAACAGCAACATCAGTTAAAGGTAAAATGAAAGAAAAAATTACTGAAAACAAAGATTTAGCAGAACTTTCAAGATTTTTAGGAACAATTAATGTTGAAGTTCCTATTGAAGAAACAATAGATGATTTAAAAATTCAGGATTGGAATAAAGAAGAAGTATTAAATATTTTTAAAGAACTTAATTTTAATAGATTTATAGATAGATTTAATTTAAATGATTTCCAAGATAAGAAAGAAAATAAGAATTTGTTTGAATTAAAAACATGTGAGAATATAGACAACATTAAAGAAGTAATAACTACTCAAGGTAAATTAATTTATTATTTCGGAAAAGAATTGGATAAAAATAGCAAAAATATCATAAAGAAGAGAGTTAAATCTATTAACATTTTCAATTCAGATACTAATGAAGTTTATTATATAAAAATAAATGATTTAGCTAAATTTTTAGAAGGTTTCAAAGAAATATTCGAAAATAATAAAATTGATAAAATAAGTTATTCTATGAATGAAGACTATGTATTATTAATGGAAAATAATGTACACCTAAGCAACATAGTTTATGATGCTGAAATTGCAGGATATGATTTAAATCCAACAGGAAAGCCAACAATGCAAAATCTAGCTTATGAGTACTTAGAGTTGGATATTGATGAATATATTGCAAATAATAGTGAAGTAACAGAAGAAAAAAATGAAAGTGAACAAATAAATTTATTTGATAACATTTCAGTTGAAAGTAACAAAGAAGAAATTGATAATGACAAATACAAAAATGCATTATTTGCATACTGCATTGGAAAATTACAAGAGACTACAATAAAAAAATTAGAAGAAATAAATAGCTTAGAGTTATTTAATAAAATAGAGATGCCTCTTGTTGAAGTTTTAGCACAAATGCAAGTAAATGGTATGTATGTGGATAAAGATGAATTAATTGAAACAGGTAATAAATTAAAGCAAGATTTAGAAATATTAACAAATGAAATTCACGAATTAGCAGGTGAAGATTTCAATATAAATTCGACTCAGCAATTAGGAAAGATTTTATTTGAAAAATTGAATTTACCTGTTATAAAGAAAACCAAAACTGGATATTCAACAGATGTTGATATTTTAGAAAAATTAAAGAAATATCATCCAATAATAGAAAAAATATTGGAATATAGAAGTTTAATGAAATTAAATTCAACATATGTAGAAGGTTTATTACCATATATTAGTGAAAAGGATAATAGAATTCATTCATTCTTCCATCAAACAATAACTGCAACAGGAAGAATAAGTTCAACAGAACCTAATTTACAAAACATTCCAACAAGAATTGAACTTGGAAAACAATTAAGAAAAGTATTTAAACCTAAAGAAGGATATGTTTATATTGACGCCGATTATTCGCAAGTTGAGTTAAGAGTTTTAGCACATATTTCTCAAGATGAAAATATGATGCATGCGTTTTTAAATGATGAGGATGTACATAAACAAGCAGCTTCAAAAGTTTTAGGAATTCCAATTGAAGAAGTAACAAAAGAACAACGTTCATCAGCAAAAGCTGTTAACTTTGGAATTGTATATGGAATTAGTGATTTTGGATTATCAGAGCAACTTGGAATAAGTAGAAAAGAAGCTAAAAATTATATAGAACAATATCTTGAAAAATATAGTGGAATAAAAAAATTTATGGATGATATTGTTGAAGAAGCAAAGCAAAAAGGATATGTAGAAACATTATTCCATAGAAGAAGATATATTCCAGAATTATCTTCAAACAATTATATGGTTAGACAATTTGGGGCAAGAGCAGCTATGAATACACCAATTCAGGGAACTGCAGCTGATATAATGAAGATTGCTATGATTAATGTTTTCAATAAATTAAAAGATGAAAATTTGGATGCAGATTTAGTTTTACAAGTACACGATGAACTTATTTTAGAATGTAAGGTTGAACAAAAAGATGTAGTAGCTAAATTGTTAAAGGAAAACATGGAAAATGCAATTTCAATGTTAGTTCCTTTAAAAGTTGAAACATCTGAAGCTTCAAATTGGTATGAAGCAAAATAACTATTACGAAATAATATAAAGGAGAGATTTATGCGAGGAAAGTTTACAGTTAAACTTATAATATCAATAGCGATAATTATGTTAGTGATATTTTTGTTTAATATATTGAATGTTTATACTTTAATACAAAAACAAATTTATAAACAAGAATATTCAGAATATGTAAATAAATATGCAGAAATATATGAAATCGATCCAATGTGGATATATGCAATAATTAAAGTAGAAAGTAATTTTAATCCAAATGTTACATCAGGTAGCGGAGCAAAAGGATTAATGCAGTTAATGGATAATACAGCAGTAGATTTAGCTAAGGAGCTAAACATAGAAAATTTTGAGACAAATATGCTATATAATCCAGAAATAAATATAATGCTTGGAACCAAATATTTTGATAAATTACTTGCAAAATATAATGAAAACTACTATTTAGCAATAGCTGCATATAATGCTGGAATAGGAAATGTTGACAATTGGATAAATAAAGGTATAATAAGTTCAGATGCGTCTAATATAGAAAACATACCATATAAAGAAACAAATATGTATGTAAGAAAGACGGTAAAAGCTCATAAGATTTATGAAGAATTGTTCAGGTAGGAACAAAAAGGAGGAAAAAATATGTCAGTATTAGTTACAGGTGGTGCAGGTTATATAGGAAGCCACACAGTCGTAGAGTTATTAAATAGAGGAGAAGAAATAGTTATTGTTGACAATTTCTGCAATAGTAAGCCAGAAATGTTAGATAAAATTAAACAAATTACTAATAAGGATTTTAAGTTTTATGAAGTAGATTTGTTAGATAAAGAAAAATTAGAAAAAGTATTTGATGAAAACCCTGAAATTGATTCTGTTATTCATTTTGCTGGGTTAAAGGCAGTTGGTGAATCAGTTGCAAAACCTGTTGAATACTATCATAATAACATTACAGGAACTTTGGTTTTATTGGATGTAATGAAAAGTCACAATTGCAAAAAAATAGTATTCAGTTCATCTGCAACTGTATATGGAAATCCAAAAACTGTTCCAATTAGAGAAGATTTTCCGTTATCAACAACAAATCCTTATGGAAGTACAAAATTGATGATTGAACAAATTTTGTCTGATGTTTATGTTTCAGATAATGAGTGGAGTATTATTTTATTAAGATATTTTAATCCAATTGGAGCTCATGAAAGTGGTTTAATTGGTGAAAATCCAAATGGAATTCCAAATAACTTAATGCCATACATCAACCAAGTTGCATGTGGTAAATTAGAGTATTTAAGAGTGTTTGGAAATGATTATGATACAGTAGATGGAACTGGTGTCAGAGATTATATTCACGTTGTAGATTTGGCACAAGGACATTTAAAAGCTTTAGATAAAGCTCGTAACTTTACAGGTGTTGAAGCATACAATTTAGGAACAGGAACAGGATATTCGGTTTTACAAATTGTTAAAGCATTTGAAGATGCAACAGGTGTTGAAGTTAAATACAAAATAGTTGAAAGAAGACCAGGAGACATTCCAACATGTTATGCAGACCCTTCTAAAGCTAAAAATGACTTAGGATGGGAAGCAAAAAGAGGAATAGAAGAAATGTGCAGAGATGCATGGAGATTTACTTCAAATAATTAGAATTCATAAAATTGGGGACGGAGAAAATTTTAAAAATTAAAAATTTTCTCCGTCCAAAATTTAAAAAATAAAAAAGAACCCGAAGGTTCTTTTTTTTATTGTTGAGTTGTTAATAATTCTTTGTTAGATTCCATTAACTTTTGTAAAGCTTCTAATTGTTCTTGATTTAATGTAACATTTGCTGGAGATGTAGTTGAAGGTGTTTCTGTTGTTGTAGTTGGTTCAACTACTTTTTCTTTGTAAATATCTTCAGCTTTAACATTAACTCCTATTAATTTTAATCTGTTAGGTAAAACTTCTGAAGCTTTCTTTAATATTTTGTTCATTTCAGTTTCTAATTCTTTATTACTTAATTTCATTATATCAATTGTATTACTTGATGTTAATTCAGGAACTGAAACATCACCATATTCTACATTACCATCAAATTTAACTTCGAAAGATTCTTTTTTGTATTTGAAATTAATTTCTCCTGTTATATCTACAGGTTCTTTTTTGTAATTTCCTTTTGCTTCAAATTTTACATTTGCACTAATGTCTGCTAAAGGAACATTTAAAGATAAGTTTAATTTTTTCTCGTTATCTTTTTGGACTATTTCATAATCTAATGTACCAAGTGCTGTACCTGAAACTTTTGCTGTTAATTTACCAACTTTTTCTTCTTTAGATTTTTTAGAATATTCATCTGTAACAGTAATATAAGCTTTTCCATCATTATAAACTGTATAAATGTTTTTATCTTTAGCATATTCTACAGATAAGAATGTTTCTTTGTCATCTTTTTCATCAACATCTTTAATAGCATTTAACTCTATTCTTACAGGTTTATTATTTTTTGAATATACAGCAATTTGAATAGCTGAATCTTTTTCGTCTTTAATGCTTTCAATTTCTTCTAATAATTTATCAAGACCATCATTTATAAATTCTTTAACATCTTTTTCAGATATTTTTTCTTGTCCTGAAGCTTCTAAAATCATATTAATTTTATCTGTAGCTAATCTACTTAGTACATCATCATCTTTAACTAATTTTGAAAAATCTTCAGCAAATTTATAAGTATCTTCTCCTGTTAATGTTAAGTAATATCCTGTTGCTTTAACATCATCACCATCAACACTAACTTCAACATTTTTTTCTGAAGAATAGCAGTCTTTAGAAATTAATGTTTTTAGAACATCTCTATATGTTTCATCAAAATGTTTTAAATCATCATCTGAAATGTATAGTAAATCATATGTGTTTAATTTTGAACCATTTAAATTTTCTGATACTTTTTCTAATGCAGTTATTTCATCTTTAGAAATTTTTAATCTGCTTGAATTTTCTTTGATATATTTAATTAAATCTTGCATTGAAACTGCAATATATTTGTCAGATAAATCTTTACATCCGATTCCTACTTTATCTTTATTATTAACTAAATCTACAGTTAATACTTCTGAGTTATCTGCATATAAACCAACTTTGCTTTGGCTACGGTTGTTAGCAACATCATAATTTGATTCAACTGTTATTTTACTTTTGTTAATAATATTTTTTGTTTGTGAATCTAATTCTGAAAGATTTAATTTTGCAGATACGTTCATTTTACTTTTAACAGATTTGTTAGATACTTCTTTATAATCTTTTAAGAAATCAGAATAATCACTAAATTTTGCTCCTTCTAAATTTAATGCTTTTTCAAGTTGGTTAGAAAAAACATCATTTGCAGGTTTTAAAAAATTAAAAACATCAGTGAAGAACCATAATCCTGCAAAGGTTCCACCAAGAATTGCTAATATAGTTATTACAACTATAATAGGTATTAGAACTTTTTTTGCTTTCATCAGCAAACCTCCTTTAAAAATATTTCAATAACAATTATTACATATTTTATTTTAAAATACAAGAGATAATAAAATAAAAAATCATAAAAAAATATTGAAAATTGGCGAAATTAATATTGACAGATAATTTTTTTAATGATAATAATAAAGTTGTCTAGGAATATTACAGCCTCAGGAGGAAAATAAATTTATGACTGATACAAATTTATGGCAATATACCAATGAAAAATATAATAAATTAAGTGATGAAGAAGTAATAAAATTGATAAAAACAGGGGACAAGTCTGCACTTGATTATATTATAAATAAATATAAAGAAGTAGTTAATATTAAAGTAAGCAAATATTTTATTATTGGTGCTGAAAAGGAAGATATTGTTCAAGAAGGACTTATAGGATTATATAAAGCAATCAAAAGTTTTGACGGTAAAAAAGAAAACTCTTTTAAGACTTTCGCAAATTTGTGTATAGAAAGGCAGTTAATAACTGCAATAAAATCATCTAATAGACAAAAGCATATGCCGCTTAATTCGTATTTATCATTAAATATGTCTGCATATGAAGATGAAGAGGCTGAATCAGTAATGGATGTATTTGATTCAAATTTAATAGAAGATCCACTAGACACAATTACTAAAAAAGAATATTATAGTGAGATTGAAAATGCTATAGATAAATCTTTAAGTGATTTTGAAAAAAAGGTTTTAAACAGGTTCGCAAAAGGAGAATCTTATGTGCAAATTGCAGATAGATTAAATACTCCTGTAAAGTCAGTTGATAATGCAATTCAAAGAATAAGAAAAAAAGCTATTAGAAACATAGTTGAAGAATAAAATTTAAGTCGATATATGTTAATTCATATATTGACTTTTTTTAAATATTATTGTAAATTAAAATAGAGGGCGTTGTAACTAACGCTATATTAATTTGTGCTTGCGTAGCTCAGTAGGTAGAGCACTGCCTTGGTAAGGCAGAGGTCGACGGTTCGATCCCGTTCGTAAGCTCCATTCAAAAGATAAAACATATAAAATTCACAAAATAAAGGAGTTATATTATATGGAAGAAAATTCTAATAAGAAAAAAATTAAAGAAATATCGATTGTTGTTGGAGTATGTGTAGTAGTTGTAGTTTGTTTAATTGGATTATCTGCAGGAATGTATAATTTGTTTAGTGATAATATTAATAAACCAACTCAAACCCTTGCAGAAAACACAGTTGATGATGAAAAAGTTGAAGAAGAAGTTGTTGAATTAATAGATCCAGAATCTATAGATGAATTATCAGAAGAACAAGAGGAAGAAAAAGAAGAACAATCAGAAGAAAAGAAAGAAGAAGAACTTTCTCCTGAAGAAAAGAAAAAACGCGAAGAAGAAGCTAAGAAAAAGCAAGAAGAATTGAAAAAGAAAAAAGAGGAGGAAGCTAAACAAAAAGCTCAAGCGTATCCATACTGGATAAAAGTAAATTGTGCAGCAAATACTGTTACAATATATAAAAAAGATGCAAATGGTAATTTTACAATACCTGTAAAAGCAATGGTTTGCTCAGTAGGTTCATCTACTCCAAGGTCTGGTGTATATAGAACTCCGCAAAAGGCAAGATGGGGAACATTAATTGGTCCAGTTTGGGGTCAATATTGTACAAGAATAACAGGTCAAATTTTGTTCCATTCTGTACCATATTTAAAACAAAACGACCCTTCATCACTTGAATACTGGGAATATGATAGATTGGGAACTCAAAGATCATTGGGATGTATTCGTTTAACAGTAGCTGATGCTCAATGGATTTATTATAATTGTCCATTAGGAACTTCTGTTGAATTTTATACTTCTTCTAATCCAGGACCTTTAGGAAAACCTGGTATTCAGAAAGTAAGTAATGCAGGAGATCCATACAGAGGATGGGATCCAACTGATCCAGATTCTAGAAATCCTTGGCCTCAGAAAAAGGCAAAGGAAGCAGCAGAAAGAAAAGCAGCAGAAGAAAAAGCAGCAAAAGAGGCAGCTGAAAAGAAGGCTGCAGAAGAAAAAGCGGCCAAAGAAGCAGCTGAAAAGAAAGCTGCTGAGGAAAAGGCGGCAAAAGAAGCGGCTGAGAAAAAGGCAGCACAAGAAAAAGCAGCAAAAGAGGCTGAAGAAAAGAAAAAAGCTGAGGAAGAGGCAAATAAAGTAACTGTTCCAAAAGTAATCAATATGAACAAAGCACAAGCAGAACAATACTTAAAAGATTTTAAAATTATATATAAAGAAGAAAAATCTACTACAGGTGTTGATGGTATTGTAACAAAACAAAGCATTGCACCATGTACTAAAGTAAATAAACAAACATCAATTGAACTTACAATTAGAAAAGTTGAAAAACAAGAAAACAATACAGATACGAATGACCAAAATTAATAATTATACAAAAGACAAATATAAGAATAATACCAAAGTATATTAAAGATAGGTGATTCTATGTTTAAATTTAATTTAAATGATAAAAAACATGTAAGAGCTTTAGTTTTAATTAAATATATACTGTGTTTAATGATTATTGAATTTCTGATATTATCATTTAATTTTGTTGCGTTCAAAAAAAATGAAAACAAACTTGTGGATACACAAGTATTTTCAACAAGTTTGAACAAATCAATAAATGGAGATTCCATAGGAAATTATAAACTAGAATTTACCAATCAAGACAAAAATTCTTATTACATAAAAGTTAATTGCAAAGCACAAGTAGTAACTGTATATGCAGCTGATGAAGATGGAAATTATACAATTCCAGTAAGGAAAATGATATGTTCAACAGGTAAGGCTACTCCATCAAATGGTGTTTTTGAATTATCTGATAAATATGAATGGAGATATTTAGTTGGTGGTGTGTATGGTCAATATGCAACACGAATTACAGGTCAAATATTATTCCATTCAGTTCCATATACTAAAAGAGATAAATCTTCATTAGAATATTGGGAATATGATAAATTAGGACAACCTGTTTCAAAAGGATGTGTTAGATTAACTGTTCAGGATTCTAAATGGATTTTTGATAATTGTATGCAAGGAACTAAAGTTGAATTTTGTAAAGAAGATTCAAAAGAAAAAGACATAATTTCAAAGAAAATTTCGAATTATGATAATGAATTAAAAGGCTGGGATCCAACTGATCCTGACACAAATAATCCATGGAGAGAATATATAGAACAAAATAAAGGAGAGAATAAATAATTATGAAAATAGGTATAGTAGGACTTCCAAATGTGGGAAAAAGTACGTTATTTAACGCAATTACAAATGCAGGAGCAGAATGTGCAAATTACCCATTTTGTACAATTGAACCAAACGTAGGTGTTGTCCCTGTTCCAGATGAAAGATTAGAAGGTTTAGCTAAAATTTACAATCCAGAAAAAATAACACACGCAATAATTGAATTTGTTGATATTGCAGGACTTGTAAAAGGTGCAAGTAAGGGAGAAGGATTAGGAAATAAATTCTTATCTCATATAAGAGAAGTTGACAGTATAGCACAAGTTGTTAGATGTTTTGAAAATCCAAATGTTGTGCATGTTGACGGAAATATAGATCCATTAAGAGATATAGAAACTATTAATTTAGAGTTAATTTTTGCAGATATAGAAACTTTAGATAAAAAGCTTGATAGGGCAAGAATTAAATTAAAAGCAGATAAAAAAGTTCAAGCAGAAATAGATGTTTTAGAAAAGGTAAAAGCTGAATTAGAAGCTGGAAAATGTGCTAGAACAGTAGAATTAAATGAAGAGGAAGAAGAATATTTAAAAGATACATATCTTTTAACTAGAAAACCAACATTATATATTGCAAATGTTTCTGAAGAACAACTTCAAAACATTGATAATGATGAAAATGTTAAAAAAGTTAAAGAGTTTGCAAAAACTGAAGGAGCTGAAGTTATTCCTTTATGTATAAAAATAGAAGAAGAATTAGCTTCACTTGAAAATGATGATAAACAAGAAATGATAGAAGCTCTAGGGCTTTCTGAATCAGGACTAGATAAAGTAATTAAAGCAAGTTATGATTTATTGGGATTAATGTCATTTTTAACAGCAGGAGAGCCTGAAGTAAGAGCATGGACAATAAAAAAAGGAACAAAAGCTCCACAAGCAGCTGGGAAAATTCACTCAGATATTGAAAGAGGATTCATTAGAGCAGAAATTGTTTCTTATGATGATTTAATAAGAGAAGGTTCAATGAACAATGCAAGGGAAAAGGGATTGGTTCGTTCTGAAGGAAAAGAGTATATAATGAAAGATGGAGATGTAGTTTTATTTAGATTTAACGTTTAATTTTCGAAAATTTTTTAAAGAATAAAAAATAAAAAAATTACATAAAATATATTGACGAAAAAAATAATTAAATGTAAAATTAAAGTATATAAAAAGAAATTCAAAAGAAAAAAGGAGAAAAATTATGAGAAAATTAGGGGAAATATTGTTTATAATAGTAGCAATAATAATGGTTACATTTGCTTTATCAACAAATGTAAAAGCTGCACAAGAAGATTCATATGGTTATGAAGATTTCGATAAAAAAACTACAGAAAGTTCAACTACTACAGTAGATGCAGAACAAAAAACAACTACTGATGATGCAAATAAAACAGAAAATAATGATAATAAAGATGCTAAAGAAACATCAAAAGAAGAAAACAAAGAGCAAACACCAAATACTGCTACAACAGCTCATGTTCAAGCAGGTGTATTTGAAAATTCTATGTTTATTATAGCAACTGGGGTTTTAGCATTATCAATAGGATTTGGATATAAAAAATTAAAAAGATATAATTTTTAATTAAAAATAGTAAAATAATTGAAATTTAAGCACATATTTTTTGAAAAATTTTCAAAAATAGGTGCTTTTTTATTTGTTTTATGATAGAATACAAAATGTAAAAAAATTTAAAAGGAGAGTGTAGAACATGTCTGAAATTAAGTACAAACGTATACTATTAAAATTAAGTGGTGAAGCATTAGCAGGAGAAAACAAAACAGGAATTTCACCAGAGGTATTAGACGATATTACATCACAAGTAAAAGATTTAAGAGACTTAGGAGTAGAAGTAGCAATAGTAGTTGGTGGCGGAAACTTCTGGAGAGGTAAATATGGACATACTATGGAAAGAACAACATCAGACTATATGGGAATGCTTGCAACAACGATTAATGCTTTAGCATTACAAGATGCGTTGGAAGCAAAAGGTATGTTTACTAGAGTTCAAACAGCTATCGAAATGAGAGAAATTGCTGAACCATATATTAAAAGAAAAGCAACAAAACATTTAGAAAAAGGAAGAATAGTAATTTTTGCTGCAGGAACAGGAAACCCATTCTTTACAACTGATACATGCGCAGCATTAAGAGCAGCAGAAATAGATGCAGAAGTTATTTTAGTTGCTAAAACAATTGATGGTGTATATTCTGCAGATCCAAAGGTAGATCCAAACGCAGTAAAATATGACGAAATTACTTATTTAGACATATTAAATAAAGATTTAAAAGTAATGGATTCAACTGCTACATCTTTATGTAAAGATAACAATATTCCTTTAATAGTTTTTGCTATGAGTGAAAAAGGAAATATGGTAAAAGCTGTAAAAGGTGAAAGAGTTGGAACATTAGTTAAATAATTAAAAGGAGAGAAATATTATGGATTATAACGAAATTAAAGAAAAAATGAATAAAACAATAAGTGTATTTTCAGAAAATTTATCTGAAATAAGAGCAGGTCGTGCAAACCCTGCAATATTAAACAAAATAAAGGTAGATTATTATGGCGTACCTACACCTATTAGCCAAGTTGCTGGAATTTCTGTTCCAGAAGCAAGATTAATAGTTATTCAACCATGGGATGCTAATATTTTAAAAGAAATCGAAAAAGAAATTTTAAAATCAGATATTGGAATTAATCCAAATAATGATGGAAAAGTTTTAAGACTTGCATTCCCAGAACTAAATGAAGAAAGAAGAAAAGAAATTGTAAAAGATATCAAAAAATTAGCTGAAGATGCTAAAGTAGCTATTAGATCAATAAGAAGAGATGCTATTGATGGATTCAGAAAACAACAAAAAGATTCAGAAATTACAGAAGATGAATTAAAAGTTGCAGAGGATGAAGTTCAAAAAATAACTGATAGCAAAATTGAAGAAATTGATGGAATTTTAGCTAATAAAGAAAAAGAAGTTATGAGTGTGTAGTTTAGAGTTCTGACTACTCTACTTGAGGGGGAACTATTTATGGCAGATTTTAAAGAAGAATTGGTTGCAAAATCAAATCGTATAAATGAAGAATTGAAGAAATATTTGAAGAAAGATGAGTGCCCTGAGAAAATCTTGAATGAAGCAGTCGAATATAGTTTGATGGCTGGTGGAAAAAGAATTAGACCTGTGCTTATAATGTCTACTTATGAGTTATTTAGAAATGATATTGAAAGAATTTTTCCTTTTGCAGTTGCAATGGAAATGGTACATACTTTTTCATTGATTCATGACGATTTACCTGGAATTGACAATGATGATTACAGAAGAGGTAAATTAACAAATCATAAAAAATATAATGAAGCTACTGCTATTCTTGCAGGGGATAATTTGTTAAATAATGCATATAATTTAATTCTAAATGATATTAATAATAATGATGATTGTAAATTAGAAAAATTGCAATCTCTTAAAGAATTATCAGATGGGATTGATAGAATGATTGCTGGAGAATATGTTGATACAGAATTTGAAGGTAAAGAAATTTCTAACCAATATTTAGAATATATGCATGAAAATAAAACGGGTGCTTTAATAAGAGCAAGTGTTAGAATTGGAGCAATTATGGCTGGAGCTGATGAAGATGCAATCAATAAAATTACTACATATGCTGAAAAAATTGGATTAGCTTTTCAAGTAAAAGATGACATTTTATCTGAAATTGGAGATAGTAAAGAACTTGGAAAACCTGTTGGTAATGATAGAGAAAGAGGAAAGTGCACATATACTACAAAATATGGGTTAGAAGAAGCTCAAAAAATGTTAAAAGAAATAACTGAAGACGCTGTAAATATTATTAGTTCATTTGATAATAGTGATTTCTTGAAGGAACTAGCGTTATATATAGCTAATAGAAATAAATAACAAAGGAGTTTTTGTATGGACGAAATAACAAATATGCCACAGCACATTGCAATTATTATGGATGGAAATAGACGTTGGGCAAGAGAAAAAGGAATTGAAACAAAGGAAGGCCATAAAGCAGGTGCCGAAAACCTTGAAAATATTGCAAAATATTGTAATGATATAGGTATAAAATATTTAACTGTATATGCTTTTTCTACAGAGAACTGGAAAAGAAGCAAAGAAGAAGTTTCCGCGTTAATGCTATTATTAAAAAACTATTTAAAGAAATTTTCTAAAAATGCTAACAAAGAAAATATCAGAATTAAAATATTAGGTGATATTTCTAACTTAGAAGAAGGCTTGAAGAAAAGCATTGAAGAAGCCGTCGAAAGAACTAAAAATAGTACAGGACTTACATTAAATATAGCATTTAATTATGGTGGAAGAAATGAAATTACAAATGCTGTTAAAAAGATTGCATTAAAAGTTAAAAATAATGAATTAAACATTGAAGATATAACTGAAGATTTAGTTGCACAAAATATGTACACTGAAGATCAACCAGATCCAGATTTATTAATAAGACCAGGAGGAGAATTACGTACAAGTAATTTTTTACCATGGCAACTAGTATATTCTGAATTTTATTTTACAGATAAGTATTGGCCAGACTTCAAAAATGAAGACTTATTAGAGGCAATACAAACTTTTAACAAAAGAAATAGAAAGTTTGGAGGAAAATAATATGAATATGAAACGTATTGCAACAAGTTTGATTGGATTTCCAATTGTTGCGTGTGCTTTGATTTTGGGAAATAAATATGTTATAGATGTTATTTTTGCTGTTGTATCTGCAATTTCTTTGTATGAATATAATAAGGCATTAAAACTAAAAGCAAAACCTGTATTATGGATAGGATATTTTGCATGTTTTTTAATGGCATTTATACATATAATTCCAACTCAATATTTGGGAAATATAATAGGTATATTAATGGCTACAACCGTTCTGGTTTTATTTTTACATGTAATAGCCACAAATATGAAAATTAATATTGTAGATATAGCTTTAACTTTTTTTGGAATATGCTATATAGTAATATTCTTGATGTTTATACCAATACTTACAGGACGTGAAAATGGTAAATTATTAGTATGGTATATAATCTTCGCAGCATGGGGAACTGACGTATTTGCATATTGTGTTGGAAGAAGAATTGGTAAGCATAAGTTTAGCGAAGTAAGTCCTAAGAAATCTATAGAAGGTTGCATAGGCGGTACTTTAGGTTCACTAGTTTTTATAATAGGATATACAGTATTTTTAAATAATTATTTTGGAATGAATATAAATTATTTATTAATTAGTGTAATTGGAATAGTATTAAGTTTAATAGGTCAAGTAGGAGATTTTTCTGCATCATCTATTAAAAGATATGTTGGAATTAAGGATTATAGCAACATTTTCCCAGGGCATGGGGGAATGCTTGATAGAATAGACAGTGTAATATTTATTGCACCTTTTGCATATTTTTTATTGATGTTAATTTAAATTGGAGGAATTATTTTGGGTTTTATTATAAGTGCAATAAAAATAATTTTTTTATTAGGATTTCTTATATTAATTCATGAAAGTGGTCACTTTTTTGTAGCTAAATTATGCAAAATTAGAGTTAATGAATTTGCAATAGGATTTGGACCCACTATTTTTAAAAAGCAAGGTAAAGTTACTAAATATGCTCTTCGTTTGATACCTCTAGGCGGATTTGTAAGTATGGAGGGAGAAGAAGAACGTTCAACTAAAGAAGGATCATTTAGTGAAGCAAGCATAATTAAGAGAATAGCAATTGTAATGGCAGGTGGATTAGTAAATATTATTTTCGCATTAATAATGTTTTGGATTTTATCTGTAATTGCTATAGGATTTAAAGATTCGTTTGCTAACGTTGGATTTTTTATTAAAGAAACAATAAAAAATGTAATTCAAATATTTACTGGAAAAGTAACAATAGATGATATGGTTGGACCTGTTGGAATTTCCAATGTTATTTCAAAAACATCTGGTGCATTTGATTTTGTTTATATAATGACAATAATTTCATTATCACTTGGAGTAACAAATTTATTACCATTTCCACCACTTGATGGAGGAAAAGTTGTATTACTCATTATTGAAGCAATTAGAAAGAAACCATTAAGTCAAAAAGTAGAAGTTGCAATACAGTCAGTTGGTTTCATTGCATTAATTACTTTATCAATTTTTGTTACTTATAATGATATATTGAAAATAAAATAAAAAAGAAGATTATCGAAACGATAATCTTCTTTTTATTTTATTTAAATAATTTTTTGAATAATTCATTTCCAATTTTTCTACCAAAAGAAGTAAGAGCAGAGTTTGTTGCTTTTGTAAAAGCTTTTTCAGCAGTAGACTTTGTTTTTCTTTTAGTAGTTGTGCGTGTTCTTGAACTTGTTGTTTTACGAGTTGAACCACCACCTGAAGAGTTGTTTCGTGAAGAAGATGGTCTATCGTTTGTACTATTGTTATTTTGAGGTTGATTATTATTTGAAGAGAAAATTCCTTTTTGTTGAGGAATTTCCTCATATTCTGAATCAGAATACATATCTTCTTCTGTTTGTAATTTTTCTTGTTCTAATCTTGCGCTTTCAGCTTGAATTTTTTCAAAAGCGCTTTCTCTATCAAGTAATTCATCATATTTTCCTTTAAATCTACTGTTATCAATAACATGTAATCGAACATCGTTATCAATAGTTCCCATTAGACTTTGAGGTGGCAAAATAGTTACTTTTTCTACTACTCCTGGTTCACCTTTTTCATTTAAAAATGTAACTAAAGCTTCACCAGTTCCAAGTTCTAAAATTGCTTGCTCTGTGTCAAATTCAGGGTTGGCTCTAAATGAATTTGCAACAGCTTTAACAACTTTTTGCTCAGCAGGAGTATATGCTCTTAAAGTATGTTGTACACGGTTTCCAAGCTGTGCTTGAATATCGTTTGGAATATCATTTGGTGTTTGAGAAATAAAGTATAAGCCTATTCCTTTAGAACGTATTAATTTAACAACTTGAGTTACTTGTGTAAGCATATATTTTGGCATGTCATCAAATAATAAATGAGCTTCATCAAAGAAAAATACCATTTTAGGTTTTTCTAAATCTCCAACTTCAGGTAGATTTTGATTTAGATATGTTAAAATCCAAAGCATAAAGCATGAATATAAAATAGGTTGTTTAAATAATTCTGCAGCATGCAAAATATTAATATGACCATAACCGTTTTCTGTATCAAATTTAATAAAATCATTTATATCAATTGCAGGTTCACCAAAGAAATAGTCTCCACCTTGTTCTTGTAACATTAAAATACTTCTTTGAATTCCACCAATACTTTGAACAGAAACATTTCCATAATTAGTTGTGAATTCTGTACGATTTTCGCCTATATGTTGTAATAATAAACGTAAATCTTTTAAATCAATTAATTCTAAATCAGTATCCTTTGCAATTTTAAATGCAATAGCTAAAACTCCAGCTTGAGCTTCAGTTAAACCAAGCATTCTTGAAAGAATAGTTGAACCAACATTACTAACAGTTGTTCTAATAGGGTGTCCACTTTCACCATAAACGTCCCAGAAAACTGTTGGAAAAGATTCAAATGTAAATTTATCTGCTATACCTAATTTATTTAATCTTTCAGTAATCTTTTCGTTATTCACGCCAGGTTGACACATTCCAGCTAAATCACCTTTTACATCTGCTAAAAATACTGGAACACCATCAGCTGAAAAGCTTTCAGCCATTACTTTTAAAGTAATAGTTTTACCACTTCCAGAAGCACCAGTAATCAAGCCATGTCTGTTTGCTTTATCTGGAAGAATATATAATTCTTTGTCATTTGATTTACCAATTAAAATTTTATTATCTAATAACATATTTATACCTCCGTTTTTTGAAACATTTGGGTGACACATTTGGGGACGGTCTTGTTTTGTTTCATTTTTGAAACATTTTAAGACCGTCCCCAAATGTTTCATTTATAATACTATTTTACATAAAATTCATATTTTTTTCAAGATGATTATGCTAAAAAATGCTAAATTTGGATACTAACGGAGGTAAATATTAATAAAAAACATTAAAATCTTTAAATTTTATTTTATTTATGATATATTATCTAAAGTAAAATATTTTAGGAGGTAGTTATATGGATTATATGATTATAGATTATGCATTAATTTTGATTTCAATGGCGGTTGCGTTATTTGCACAGTTTTATATAAATCATAATTATAAGAAATATTCAAAAAAACAAGACGCAAGTGGAGTTTCGGGTTATGAAACAGCAAGAAGAATTTTAGATAATAATGGACTATATGAAGTTACAATTAATAAAGTTGATGGAACTTTAAGCGATTTCTATGATCCTAGAAATAAAACTGTAAATTTATCAAATGACATTTATAATGGTCAAACAATAGCAGCAGTTAGCGTTGCAGCACATGAATGTGGACACGCAATACAAGATAAAGATGGTTATTTATTTTTACGAATTAGAAGATCAATTATTCCAGTTGTAAATTTTGCATCATATGCTGGATATTTTGCAGTGTTAATAGGTTTATTTTTCTCTTCTGCATTCTTAATAAGAATAGGTATATTAATGGAATTAACAATTCTATTCTTCCAATTAATAACTTTACCAGTTGAGTTTAATGCATCAAATAGAGGATTAAAACAAATAAAAGAATTAAACTTGTTAGATAATACTGAATATACAGGAAGCAAGAAAATGCTTACATCAGCTGCATTAACATATGTTGCAGGTGTTGCAAGTTCACTTGTTCAGGTAATTAGATTGGTGTTGATCTTAAGAAGAAGAGATGATTAATTTTTTAAATTAGGGACGGTCCTAAATTTTAAATTTGGAACATGACCTAGATTTTGAATAGGAGGAAAAAATGATTTATCCAAAATTTTTAGAAAAAGGTGATTTGATAGGCGTTCCAGCACCATCAAGTGGAGCTTATGATGAATTGCATGTAAAAAAATATGAAAATTCTAAGAGAAAGTTAGAAAATATGGGATATAGGTGTGTTTTATCAAAAAACATAAATAAATCTGATAAATGCAGAAGTGCATCAGCAGAGGAAAGAGCTGAAGAAATCAACGAAATGTTTGAAAATGAAAAAATCGATATGATTATGTGTGCTTCTGGTGGTGAATTTTTGGTTGAAATACTGCCATATGTCAAGTTTGAAAAAATACTAGCGCATCCAAAATTTGTTCAAGGATTTTCTGATCCTACAGGTTTATTATTTCCATTAACAACAAAATATGATATAGCAACAATTTATGGAAATAATTTTGGAGAATATGGAACAGAAGAATATGATAGAAGTGTTACAGAAAACTTAGAAATATTGCAAGGAAATCTAGTAGAACAAGAAAATTATGAAATGTTTGAAAATGAAAGAGCTGAAAGTGTAACAGGCTTAGAAGGATATAATTTTACAGATAAAGTAGAATGGAAAGTTTTAAATGGAACAAGTGTAGCTATAAAGGGTAGAATAATTGGAGGATGTTTAGATTTAATTGCAGAATTAGCAGGAACTAAATATGATGGAACATCTAAATTTATAGAAAAATACCAAGAAGACGGAATAGTTTGGTATTTTGATAATTGTGATTTATCAATGGAAGAATTAATACGTACTTTTTGGAAATTAAATGAACTAGGCTATTTTAAATATACAAAAGGAATTATATTTGGAAGAAGTGGAAATAACAATTCATTTCTTGGATATACAGTTGAAGAAGCACTAAAAGACAGCGTTATAAATAAATTAGATATTCCAATTATTTATGATGCAGATGTGTCTCATAAAGGTCCATGTTTAACTATAATAAACGGTGCAATTGCAACTATTGAATGTAATAATGGAAAAGGAAAAATTAGTTTTGAATTGAAATAAGTGAAGCAAAAAAGACCGTCCCCGAATGGGACATTTTTGACACATTTTGAGTCCGTCCCCAAATGTGTCAAATGGACAAAGAAAGGAAGATTAATATGAAAATTAACATAGTAATGGTAGAACCAGAAATACCACAAAACACAGGAAATATTGCAAGAACATGTGCTGCAACAGGTGCAAAACTACATTTGGTAAAACCATTAGGATTTGAAATAACAGATAAATATTTAAAAAGAGCAGGTTTAGATTATTGGGATAAATTAGATATTGAAGAACACGAATCTTTACAAGACTTTTTAGAAAAATATAAACCAGAAGAAAATAATATGTTTTATGCATCAACAAAAGCAACACATTGCTACAGCGATGTTGATTACAGTGGATTTGATGAGGTATTTATTCTATTTGGAAAAGAAACAAAAGGTTTACCAGAAGATTTGTTACAAAAATATATTGAAAATACAATTAGAATACCAATGAGACATAATTTAAGATCTTTGAATTTATCAAATTCAGTAAATATCATCTTATATGAGGTACTAAGACAAGTTAATTTTGATGGGTTAGAAGAAACTAGCAAATATTTTGAAAAATAATTGAGAGGAGAAAATCATGATAGATTTACATATTCATTCAAAATATTCATTTGATGGATCAGATGAATTATCAGATATTTTAAAGGAAGCTGAACGTTTGAAATTAAGCTATATTTCAATAACAGACCATAATAATACAGATGCTTATGATGAATTAGAAAAAATGAACATAAAAGATTTTTATTCAGGAAAAATAATTCCTGGAATAGAAATAAATTCAAAAGCTGCTGGAGTTCCAATTGAAATTTTAGGTTATAATTTTGATTATAAAAAAATGAACGAGAATATGAAAAAAATTATGATAACTCAAGAAGAAAGAACAAGAATTGAATTTGAAAGATTGATAGAAAAATGCAAAGAATATGGAATTAAATTAGATGATGATATCACTGAAAAATTCGATTACAGTGAATTTGCTTCAGGCTTTGTACATAGAAATTTGAAAAAATATGAAGAAAACAAGACAAAATTAAATGAAAGATCTTGGGAAAGTAGCAGAGATTTTTACAGAGATTATATGTCTAATCCAGATGCTCCATTATTTGTTGAGGCTGATGATTTAGTTCCTGATTTAGAAACAGCAATAAATAGTGTTTTAGATGCAGGCGGAATTGTTTTTATACCTCACATATATGAATATAGAACGAATACGCCAAAGGTATTAGAATGTCTACTTAATACAAAAAATATTTCAGGCTTTGAATGTTATTATACAACATTCACCAAAGAGCAACATGATTTTATGATGAATCTTTGTAATGAAAAGAATTATTATATTTCAGGTGGTTCAGATTATCATGGAGAAAGAAAGCCAGATACATTTCTAGGAAAAGGACATGGAAACTTAAATATTCCGCAGGATATTGTACTTAAATGGGGTAAAGTAATTTTTTAAAAATTACTTTGAATTATGTTAAACAATTTATTGACAAATATGTTTTGCGAAAGTACAATGAAATCAATTCGAATAACCACATATATTTCCATATCTTAATTAAGGGGGAATGAATAATGAAAATCTTTTTACCTGAATTGGTTCGGGAAAATGGTGCTTTGGATTTAAGCTCATTAAAATATGGCTTACATACAAAGTATCTGGGGGTAACTGGACAAGACGGAAGTGGTAAAACTTCGCTTCGCGATGGTTTAGCAGATTTCCTTTCAGAAAAAGGAAAAGTTGTTATTACGGCTAAATCTCCGTGCGACAAACATCTTGTTCATTTGCTCAACAATGCTATAAGCCAGAATGGATATGAAGATTGGTATACTGAACAGCTATTGTTTAGTTTCGCAGATGGTTTACTTTCAAACTACATGATTCAGCTCAGAGGCTATTGTGATTACTTTATTTGCCAGAGAGGTCCAATAGATCAGTATGCTCATGGAGTAACTAGAAGCGGAAAAACGTATGCGGAAATCTATCGTATACAGCGTCCTGAAAGGCTTGCTAAATTTAATATGTATATACATTTAAATTGTAATGCAAAAGTCGCATGGGAAAGAATATGCGAAGATGAAGGTAAGGACAGATATGAGTATCCGGAGTATTTCGAAAGACAGGTAAAAAACACTAAAATGTTGTATGATGATATCAAAAAAGGTTCGCAGAAAGAATTAGATTTCTTGAGAGAATCCTATAATACATACATTGATACAACAAAAATGACTATACCGGATGTTTTAAGCACAGCTATTGATCGACTGAATGTGTACTTAAAATATTTTCATCAGGTATAACAAAAAAGAGCTCACTTTTTGTGAGCTCTTTATTTAAAATTATAAATATTTTTTTAAAGTTTCAACACTATCTTCTTGCATAGTAACAAATTCATTAAGAATTTTTTCAACATCTGGTTCAATATTATTATGCTGATTTAATAATCTTCTTCCTTCTATAATTCCCATATTTGTTCCTTGCATTAATAATTCTGAAAGTTTAGAAGTTGTATCATCTGTCATTGTTTTCATTTGAATTCCATACCATGTCATCATTTTATTCATAGCATTTGTTTCATGAGGTTCTTTGTCACTGTAATTTGCATATAATTTGTTAACTCTATTTGAAACATCTTTATATTTATCATATTCAACATTTAAAACTTGCTTAAAATCACCATCTTTAACTTTTTCTGAAACATAGGAAATTGCATCCATTCCCATAGTGGCACCTTTATTAACTTCATCCAAAATATTTAAATTATCATTTTTCATTTTAAATACCTCCATATAAATATTTAGTTTTATTATGTGCACAAATTAGTAAAATATTCTAAAAAACTCTTGCAAAAATCTACAAAAAATATTATAATTATCTCAATAAAATTTAATTGCGTTGTAAAAAGAAAATTAGTAGTAATTTTATAGTTACAAAGAGAAAGAGAGATAGTGGCTGCTGAAAACTATCAGAATATAAAATTATGAATTACAATTCTTAAAGTAATTAACGTTGGCAACGAACAGCTATTAATGAAGGTATGTATTTTATAGAGAATATGTACAAATAAAGGTGGTACCACGAGTTAAATCGTCCTTTAAGCAGGAAGATTTAACTCTTTTTGTTTTTTGACACATTTGGGGACGGTCTTAAAATGTGTCAAAAATGAAACAAAAAAAGACCGTCCCGAAACGTTTCAATAGGACAAAGAGGAGGAAGAAAAAATGACATTAGTAGAAGATTTAAAATGGAGAGGGATTATTAAAGATATATCAAGCCCTGAATTAGAAGAAAAATTAAATAAAGGTGGATTGAAATTTTACATTGGAACAGATCCAACAGCTGATAGTATGCATGTTGGACATTTGTCAACATTTTTAATTTCAAAAAGATTAAAAGAAGCAGGACATCATCCAATTTTATTAGTTGGTGGTGCAACAGGAATGATTGGAGATCCAAGACCAACAACAGAAAGAGCAATGATTTCTAAAGAGCAAGTTGAGAAAAACTTTAAAGCTATGAAAAAACAAGCAGAAGAAATTTTTGGATTTGAAGTTGTAAACAATTATGATTGGGTAAAAGATATTAATATTTTAGATTTTTTAAGAGATTATGGGAAATTCTTTAATATTAATTACATGTTAGATAAAGACATAATTAGAAGAAGATTAGATTCTGGTATTACATATACAGAATTTTCATACATGATTCTACAAGCACTTGATTTTAAACACTTACATGACACAATGGGGGTTGATTTACAATGTGCAGGTTCAGATCAATGGGGAAATATCACAGCTGGAATAGATTTAATTAGAAAATCAACAGGTGATGAAGTATATGGATTTACAATGCCTTTAGTAACAGACTCACAAGGTAAGAAATTCGGTAAAAGTGAAGGAAATGCTTTATGGTTAGATAAAAATAAAACATCTAGCTATAAATTGTATCAATTCTTTATAAACGTTGAAGACTCAATGGTTATAGATTATTTGAAAATCTACACATTTTTATCAAAAGAAGAAATTGAAGAATATGAAAGAAAAAATAATGAACATCCTGAATTAAGAGAAGCACATAAAGCTTTAGCAAGAGAAATAATTACATTTTTACATGGAAAAGAAGAATATGAAAAAGCTGTAAAACTAACAGAAAATTTATTTAACAATAAATTTAGCGAAATGTCTAAAGAAGATATTGTTGAGTTATTTGGTGACCAAGATATTAAGCAAGTTGAAAGCAATGTAAATGTTGTTGATTTTATTACTAATATGGAAGTTGTAAAAAGTAAAAGAGAAGCTAGAGAATTCATAGGAAATGGTGCAATTTCTATAAATGGAAACAAAGTTGATAATGTTGAACTAATTGTAACAGATGATTTATTCATTGATAATACATACATTGTTGTAAAAAAAGGAAAGAAGAACTACTTTATAGGAAAAAAATAAAATTATTCCAAGCTATGCAAGGAGGTTTCTTATGAACTATTTCAAAGGAGAAAAAATTCAAGTGGTTGCAAGCAGTAATACCACAAGAATTAGTGAGAGATACGTAATAACTTTGCAAATTTCAGAAGATTATGGATTTGTAGATGAAGCAAAGGTTATAATTAATGAGCAAAAAGGTACAAATGAAAGAGAAATCATCATGAATTATATTTCAACAAAAAACAAAATGAGTACTTTTTCTTGCTATATACCATTTAATAATGCTGGATTACATTATTTTTGCATTAAATTGATTGTTAATAATCAGGTAAAATGGATTAAGAATGACATAAAAAATAAATGCGCAAGTATTACTGATGAAAATGTTCCATATTGGACAGTAACAGTATATGAAGATGATTTCAAAGTTCCTGATTGGGCTAAAGGTAAAATAATGTATCAAATTTTTCCAGATAGATTTTATAAAAGTGAAAACTATTTACCAATTCCATTGCCAGAAAGAATTACAAAGCAGTGGGGTGAAATGCCAAATTGGGACATAGATAAAAATGGGAAAATACATAACAATGACTACTTTATGGGGAATTTAAAAGGAATAGAAGAAAAGTTGGATTATTTAAGTGAACTTGGAGTAGAAATTATTTATATAAATCCAATTTTTTTAAGTCAATCTAACCATAGATACGACACAGCAGATTATGAGAATGTCGACCCATATCTAGGAACTAATGCTGATTTAAAAAGCTTATGCCAAAAAGCTCATGAGCGAGAAATGAAAATTGTAATAGATGGTGTATTAAACCATACAGGTAACGACAGCAAGTATTTTAACGAATATAAAAATTACAATACGGTTGGAGCTTTTCAAGGAAATCAATCACCTTTTTATGATTGGTATAAAAAGAATGATAAAGGTGGATTTGAATATTGGTGGGGATTTAAAAACCTTCCAGTTTGCGATGCCAATAATTTAGCATGGCAAAATTTTGTATATGGAAAAGATGGAATAATAGATAAATGGTTTTCTTTTGGAATAGATGGATTAAGATTAGATGTAGCAGATGAATTAACAGATGAATTTATTGAAAATATTAGAATTGCAGTTAAAAGAAATAAGCCAGATGGACTAATAATAGGTGAAGTTTGGGATAATGCAGTAACAAAAGAAGGTTACGGTAAGCAAAGAAAATACTTACTTGGAAAAGGCTTAGATTCAGTAATGAATTATCCACTTACTAATGCAATTTTAAAATATGTACGTTTTGGTAATGCAGAAATATTTACTGATACTATAAACGAAATTATAACTCAATATCCTAAAGAAGTATTACCAGTTTTAATGAATAGTTTATCTACTCATGATATTACAAGAGCCATGACTACCTTAGCTGGAGATGGAATACAAAATAACAATAATAACTGGATTTGGGATATTCCATATAGCAGAGACTGGCAATTTGCAAAAGATAAATTGAACCAGCAACAATACAAAATGGCAAAGAATTTATTAAAAATAGCTACAGTAATTCAATATTTTATGCCAGGATGCCCATGTATTTATTATGGAGATGAAGCAGGATTATATGGATATAAAGATCCATTTAACAGAAAATGTTTTCCATGGGATAACATAGACAAAGAATTATATGATTTTTTTACCGAATTAGGAAAAGCTAGAAAGCAAGTAGAAGTTTTGGCAGAAGCGGAACTAAATATTGTTGAAGCAAATGAAAATGTATTATCATTTGAAAGGTATTCAAATACGAGCTTAAATAAAGAAAAATGCAGGGTATTTATTGCAGTTAATCGTACAGATAAAGATGTAAAAATAAATATTCCAATGATTTATAAAAAAGGCAAAACAATATTTGAAAAAAATTGCAATCAAAATGTAATTTCAAAATACGGAATATTAATTAAATTAGCGGAATAATAAAATATAAAAATATGGAAACACTATTATAGCAAGAAGTTTAAATTAAATGGAAATAATTACTAAAAAATTTAACATATTTTCTTGCTATTTTGTGTTTTCTAGTGTATGATTATATAAGTAAAAATAAAATAAATATAGTATTTATGAAAAATGAAAGGAGCAAATAAAATATGAAAAAAATGACACGAACAATCCTAGCAGTATTGTTTGTATTCATGTGTTTATTTACAACAGTGTATGCAACTTCTACAGTGTATGCAGCTTCTACAGAACAATCAACTAATGAAACACTAAAAGGAGAAAGCACAGGAAAATTATTAGAAATAAAAAAACATGAATTAACAACAATAGAAGACTATAAAGAAAAATATGGTTCAGACACATATGGGGTAACAGCATACATTCTAGACAGAGTTAGAATATATAGTATTCCACTAGTATTTATTGGAATAGCTTTAAGTGCAATTTATCAATTCGTAGTTGGACTTAAAAAATTGGATGTAAGAGATAAAGGATTTAACGGAATGATTGCTATAATCACTATTGGAGTTATATGCCAAATTCTGCCAATAGTATTTGCAATAGTTGTAACAAGTGCTGGAAATCGATAAAAAAAAGTGGAGGTATTACAAATGAAAGTTTTATTTGCAGTTAATGATGAAAAAGATGCAGAAGCAATTACTAGAGTATATCAAAAGGAGTATAAAGAAATTATATCTAGTAAAACAGTTTATTACTTTAATGCAATAATTAAAGAATTACAAAAAGATAAAACTTATGACAGAATAGTTATAAGTGAAGATGTTGAAATGTTTGCTAGTGATAACTATCAAGCAGTTGACAATTTTATTTTCGATAAAATGGATGCAATAAGTGATGAAGCAACAAATGCAGAAGGAAACGATATTCCAATTATTTTATTAGGAATGGATAGACGTACAAAAAATGATCCACTATTAGTTAAATTGTTTGGCTTAGGATTATATAATGTATTGGTTGGACAAGACAGAAGTCTACAAAAAGTTGCAGCTTTAATGTACAAGCCAAGAACAAAGAAAGAAGCTAAAGCATACTACAAAGTTGAAGCTGAAAAAGTTACGTATTCAGCTGATAATAAAAATGGTGGAGTAAACGAATCTGAAATTCAAAACATTTTAACACATTACAAAAAAATTGGTAATAATATTCCAAAATGTGTTCAAAGCTTTGACAGTATTGTATCTCAATATTCAAAAGAGCAAGTAAAATTAATTATCCAAGTTTTACCAAATAATGTTAAAGTAATTTTGGAAGAAAATTCTGATGCATATAGAAAAATAATGGGAATTAAAGGTAAAAAAGTTGAGGGAACAAGTCAATTACGTAAAACAGAATATGTTGAAAAAGAAATTGATACAGGAAATAGATTAACACAACCTGTTATAATTCCTACAGCAGTTGGAACTAAAAAAGTTTCAAAAATGCAATTAAAAACTGAAGCTGCTAAGAAAAAGAAATTAGAAGAAATCGAAAATAAAAAGTTAGAAGAAGAAAGAATAGCAAGAGAAAAGGCTGAAAGAGAAAAAGCTGAAAGAGAAAAAGCTGAAATTTTATCAAGAAAAAGAGAAGAAAAAAGAATAGCAAGAGAAAAAGCTGAGGCAGAAGCAAGAAGAAAAGAAGAAGAGAGATTAGCCAAGTTAAAAGCAGAAGAAGCTAAGAAAAAAGAAGAAGAGAGATTAGCTAAATTAAAAGCAGAAGAAGAGGCTAAGAAAAAAGAAGAAGAGAGATTAGCTAAATTAAAAGCGGAAGCAGAAGCTAAAAGAAAGGAAGAAGAAAGATTGGCAAAGTTAAAAGCAGAAGCAGAAGCTAAGAAGAAAGAAGAAGAAAACGAAGTTGTTACAACTGTAAAAAGAGGAAGAGGAAGACCTCGTAAAACACCAGTTGAAGCAGTTGTGTTAGAAGATGTACCTGTAAAGAAAAAGAGAGGAAGACCTCGTAAAAATCCTATAGTTGAGGATGTTAATGATAAAATTGAAGACGTTAAAAACAAAGTTGAAGATGTTGAAGACGTAGTTGAAAATAAAATAGAAAAAGGTAAAAAAGCTGTTAAAGAAGTGGCAGCTAAAAAAGAAGAAATTGCTAAAAATGATTTTGATGAATTTGATGATATATTAGCCGGGTTTGAGGACTATGAAGATGAAATTCAAGATGCAAAAGAAAATGTATCATCTGATAATGAAATAGATAAAAAAGTTGAAGATGATGATTTCAATTACGATTTATTAGATGATGATGAAAAAGATGATGATGAGTTCGATTATGATTCAATAGATGAAGAAGAAAATGAACCAGAAATTAATACATCAGATGAAGAGGTTGACGATGAATTTGATTATGATTCATTAGATGAAGAAAAAGCTGATGAAGATGCTGATGATGACTTTGATTATAATTCATTAGATGAAGACGAAGACAATGAATTTGATTTAATGGATGAGGAAGAGCCAGAAACAGAATTTGAAGAAGATGTTGAAGATGAAAACTTCGAAGATGATGAAGCTGAATACGAAGAAGCTGAAGCTGAAGATGAAGAAGCTGAAGACGAAAATGTCGAGGAAGAAGATTTTGAAGATGATGACTTCGATTATGATTTATTAGATGATGATGATGAACAAAATGATGATACACAAACTGATGAAGAAGATGAAGATGATTTTGATTTATATTGGGACGATTATGATGACGATGAATTAGAACCAGAAGCAGAATCAGAAACACAACAATCCGAAGAAGATGAAGAAGATGTATTACCAGGATTTGATGATGATTTCAATGATGATGAGTTTGACGATGAATTTGAAACTGATTCAGAAGAAGAGGATGATATCTTACCAGGATTTGATGATGAGGATGAAAATTATGATGATGAAGAGTCTAACTCAATAGAAGAAGTTGAAAATGAATCTGATTCAGAAGAAAATCAAGAAGAAGTTGAAGATGAAGAAAAACATGAAGTATCAAATATAATTCCTCCAATGCAACATAATGGAGCATTTAAAGGAATTAACAATAGAAATTATAAATATGATAATGATTTAGCAAACAGCATTAAAGACTTAAAAGAAACAGAAGAAAATACTTCATATAATTTAGAAACAGATAATTTAATTACATCTGGAAAGAAAATAGTATCTTTTGTCGGAACAACTAAGAATGGAACATCATTCATTGTTAATAATTTAGCTGAACTATATTCAAACAAAGGAATTAAAACAGCAATTTTAGATTTAACAAAAAATAAAAATTCATATTATATATACACAAACAATGAAGACGAATTAAGAGATAAAGCTCAAAACTGTCTAGATAAATTAAGAGATGGTTTGGCAGATGGAGTTGTAGTTAATAAAAACTTATCTGTATTTACTTCACTACCTGGACAAGATGATGCCTTAGATGATGTAACAGGTATAATAAAAACATTATTAGAAAACTTCACAATAGTATTGTTAGACTGTGATTTTGATACAGATGTTAGATATTTCAGAACAGCACAAGAAATGTATTTAGTACAAAGTTTAGATGTACTAACAATTCAACCTTTAACAGCATTCTTAAGAGATTTGAAAGTTAAAGATATATTAGAAACTAATAAATTAAGAATAATAATTAACAAAAATATAAAAGTTAATGTTCTTTCAGAAAAAGTTCTAATAGGTGGAATGTCAGTATATAATGATCCAGCAATGACATATATGACAGAATTATTCAACAAAGAAACAATAAAATATGCAACAATACCATTTGAAGATCAAGTATATGTTAGATATCTAGAAGGATTGGTAAATTGCCAAATATCATCAAAAGGATATTCAAAGAACTTCATGTCTAGCTTAAATAAATTAGCAGATATGGTTTATCCAACAATAAGTGGAAAAAAAGCTAAAAATTATAATGATTATTCAAATAATGATAAAAAATTTGAAGATGCATTTTCAAAAAATACAAGTTCTATATTAAATAAAATGAAGAAAAAGTATTAATAATGAGGTGAAATCTTTGGGAGCATTGATAGTATTTATTATATTACTGCTTGGAATTGCAATTGCATTAGTAGTTTATAATATTAATTTAAGAAAAAAATTACACGTTTTAGATAACACAAATCAAAAGGTAAATAGCTTAAATGTATTACAAGATTTTATGAATACAATTAGTGAGCAAATTACCGCTGATGAGAAGATAAAAAAAATAAATGAAATACTAATCGAAAGATATAAAATTAAATATTCAACAATTGTTATATACAATGGTGCAGAATATGAAATAAAAGCATCAAATGTTGAGAGAAAACATTGGGACACATTAAAAAACTTACAATCTGAAAAAGTGTTTATAGACAGCATTCAAACAGCAACAACAAAATATATAACAGTTAATGGGGAAAACGAAAGATTACCATATTTAAAAATGGAATATGCAAGGGCGAAATCAGCAATGTTTTTCCCCTTGTATATAGATAATATCTATATCGGTTATTGGATTATTGAAGGTTCTATGCCACACGAATTTGACAATGTTGATACAACAGTTTTAGAAGTAGTAAAAAACAATATCATTTCAGTACTTAGAACTGTTGAAAATCAAAGAATTATAAACAATCTTGTAAGAGAAGACACATATTCTGGATTAAAAAGTGCAGAATATTTGTATTCAGGTGCAAGAACAGTAATTGATAGATATCCAACATCAGCAGTATGTTTATTTAAAATTGTTAATTTACCAAAAATAAATGAAAAAGTTAGCAGAAAAACAGGTAATGAAGTAATTACTAAGGTTTGTAAGCTTATAAAAGAAAATTTATCAAATGAATACTTTTTTGTTCGATATAATGGTCCTAAATTTGCAATAGTATTTTCTGGAAGTGATGTAGAAGGCGTTGCACAATTTATGAAAGATATAAAAGCAAGAGTCGAAACTACAAAAGTTAAACCAAGAGAAGATTACAGAGCAGATTTGGTAGCAAAACCAATGCCATATGTTTTGCCAAGAATTAATGTTGTTGTAACAACATATTACAAAGGAACTGCATTAGAAGGATTATTACTAAAAATGGAAGAATATTTGGATAATGCAAATGAGAATGAAAACGAAATTAATTATTTATAGGAGGTACTATTATGGCTACTGATGAAACAGTAAGTTTTAAAGTCGAAAGAGAAAAAAGTATTGAAGCAAAAGAAATTTTGCAAAAAGTATATGAAGCACTTGTAGAAAAAGGATATAATCCAATAAACCAAATAGTTGGATACATATTATCAGGAGATCCGACATATATTACAAGCCATAATGATGCAAGAAATCTTATTAGAAAAATCGAAAGAGACGAATTGCTAGAAAAAATGGTTAAAGAATACATAGGATTGGATGATTAAAATGAGAGCACTTGGAATAGATTATGGAGATTCAAGAGTTGGACTAGCTATTACAGATGCTCTTCGGAATTACAGTTCAAGGTTTAGAAACTATACATCACAATGGAAATGATAAAATAGTTTTAAAACGTTTGGAAGAACTAGTAAATGAATACGAAATTGACACATTTGTAATAGGAATGCCATATAACATGGACGGTACAAAAACTATTAGAGCAGAGGTTACAAATCAATTTATACACAAATTAAAATGTAAATTCAATAAAATTAAAATTGAAGAAATTGATGAAAGATTAACTACTGTTGCAGCTCACAAAACGATGAATTTTCTAGATGTTAATAAACACAAAAAAAGAGGAATTGTAGATACAATTTCAGCAGTTTACATTTTGGAAATTTATACAAATAAAATGAAAAACAGTTGATTTAATTGCAAATATAGTGTATTATATGGTTAATTTAATATAGAAATTGCAAAAATTTAATTCGAATTTTAGAATACCTTTTATTAATTTGCAAATACTATATTTGATTAAATAAACAAAAAAGAATAATAATTTCTTGAAAGGAGAATTAAAATGAGTGACGAAATGAACAATAATTACAATGAAGAATCAGAAGAAATCGATAACATCATAGTTCTAAATGACGAAAACGGTGAAGAGGTTCCTTTTGAATTTCTTGATTTAATAGAATTAGATGGTGAAGAATATGTTGTTCTTCTACCAGTTGAAGAAGATGAAGAAGCTGATGAAGTTGTTATCTTAAAATTAGAAGATACAGAATCAGAAGATGAAGAATCTTATGTAAGTGTTGATGATGAAGAAGTTTTGAACAAAGTTTTTGAAATGTTTAAAGAAAAGTTTAAAGATGAATTTAATTTTGTTGATTAATGGGAGAACGCGAAAGCGTTCTTTTTTTATGGGTTGTTGCCGAGAGAAGTATAATAATAAAAAATAAAAAAATTGAAAACGTAATCTCCGGGACAAACAGTTTCTAAGAGCTACACCCTTGAGCCTCTCCGCAGAGGGCACTTGCGCACCCTCAAGAGGTGTTGTTCTAAGAAACTGTAATGTCCCTACGTTAACATTTTCAATTTTTTTATTTTTTATTATTATACTTCTCCGAATGTGAGATGAAACATAAAAAAGGTCTTGAATAGAAAGTCATATTGTGATAAAATGATGAATATTGTAATAAAGTTTAAACGAGGGAGGAAAAAGGATGATAAAGATACTTAGTAAGAATTTGAAAAAGTCGTGGCTGGCTGTTGTAATAATTATTTTGTTACTTTGTGTTCAAGCTATGGCGGATTTGAATTTGCCGGATTTTACTTCAAAGATTGTTAATGTTGGGATTCAACAAAAAGGTGTAGAAAATTCATCTCCAGATGTAATTACAAAAGATACTTTGGATAAGGCTTTGTTGTTAACTAGAGAAGATGAGTTTATTATAGAAAAATATCAGGTGTTTTCTAAAGATAATATATCTGAAAAAGAGTATAATAAATATTTAAAACAATATCCAAATATTGAAAAACAAGAAACATATATCATAAAAAAAATTGACGAAACAACAAGAGAAAAGCTAAATTTAGAGTTTGGAAAATCATTAATGCTTGTTTCTATGCTTGAAAATCCTGAAACAGTAGCAAAATTAAAACAACAAGTAGTTTCATATATGACAATGGTACCTGAAGGTGAAGAGGTTGTAAATAAGCCAAATATCAATATTGATATGCTTATGAATCAAGATATATTTGAATTAATAAAAAATATGCCAGAAGAGCAGTTAAACTCTGTTTTAGATATGGTAGATAAAAAGTATGCTGAAATGCCAGATAGCATTATAGAACAAACTGCTATTTTGTCTGTTCAAAATGAGTATAAATTATTAGGTGAGAATTTAGATACAAAGCAAAATACATATATACTTATGTCTGGATTACGTATGCTTGGAGTTGCTTTTGTTAGTATGTTTGCAGCTATTCTTATTACATTATTATCTGCTAGAGCTGCTGCAACATTAGGCAAAAATGTAAGAGAAAAAGTTTATAAAAAAGTATTAAGTTTTTCTAGTAATGAATATAGAAAATTTGGTAGTTCATCATTAATTACAAGAAATACTAATGATGTTCAACAAATTCAAAACTTAATACCAATGTTTTTCAGAGTTGTAATTTATGCTCCAATAGTTGGAATTGGTGCTTTTATAAAAGTTTTAAATCAAAGTGATAACTCAATGTCTTGGGTTATTGGTGTTGCTATTTTGGCAATTGTGTTTGTAATTGGGTCATTGTTTGTTTTAGCAATGCCAAAATTCAAAAAATTGCAAGACTTAATTGATAAATTAAATATGGTTTCAAGAGAAATATTGACTGGTATTCCAGTTATAAGAGCTTTTGGTAAAGAAAAATATGAAGAAAATAAATTCGATCAAGCAAATAGTGAATTAACAAAAACAAATATTTTTGTTAATAGAACAATGAGTTTTATGATGCCGATGCTTATGTTTATAATGAATAGTATAAGCTTGTTAATTATATGGGCTGGGGCTCAAAATGTTGATAAAGGTGTTATGCAAGTTGGAACTGTTATGACATTTATGCAATATGCAATGCAAATTGTTATATCATTCCTATTTATATCATTATTATCAATACTTTTACCACGTGCTTCTGTATCAGCAAAGCGTATTAATGAAGTGTTAGAAACAGAAACATTGGTAAAAGATGCTAAGGATATGAAAAAATTTGATCCAAATAAAAAAGGAATAGTTGAGTTTAAAGAAGTTTCTTTCAAATATCCAGATGCAGAATCAGAGGTTTTAACTGATATAAATTTTGTTGCAAAACCTGGCGAAGTTACTGCTATTATTGGAAGTACAGGTAGTGGTAAGTCAACTGTTGTTAATTTGTTGCCACGTTTTTATGATGTAACAGGTGGAGAAATTATAGTTGACGGAGTTAATATTAAAGATGTTGCTCAAAAAGATTTAAGGGATATAATTGGATTTGTTCCACAAAAAGGTGTACTTTTCTCTGGAACAATTGAATCAAATATTAAATATAGTGATGAAAATATGTCTGATGAGCAAATGGTTAAAGCAGCCGAAATTGCTCAAGCAGAGGAATTTATTAATGGAAAAAGTGAAAAATATAATTCAGAAATTGCACAAGGTGGAAACAATGTTTCAGGAGGACAAAAACAACGTCTATCAATAGCAAGAGCAATTGCTAAAAATCCAGAAATATTCGTATTTGATGATAGTTTCTCAGCATTAGATTTTAAAACTGATTTAAGATTAAGAGAAGCTTTAGAAGAGGTAACTCAAGATAAAACAGTTATTATAGTTGCACAAAGAATTAGTACAATTATGAATGCAAATCAAATTATTGTTTTAGATGAAGGAACAATAGTAGGTAAAGGCACACATAAAGAATTAATGGATAATTGCGAAGTTTACAAACAAATAGCATTATCACAACTTTCAAAGGAGGAATTAGAAGATGGCAGAGAATAGAAGAAAACCTCCAATGAGGGGACGTGGACCAGGAATGGGACCAGTTGAAAAAGCTAAAGATTTTAAAGGTACTTTAAAGGTTTTAGTAAATCAATATTTGAAACCTTATAGATTTGCATTATTAGTTGTATTTATATTTGCGGTTGCAAGTACAATATTTTCAATTGTAGGGCCAAAAATACTTGGAAATGCTACAACAGAAATGTTTACCGGAATTGTAAGTAAAATACAAGGTGGACCTGGAATCAATTTTGGAAAAATAGGAAATATTTTAATTACATTATTAGTACTATACATTATAAGTGCAGCCTTTGGCTCAATTCAAGGCTTAATAATGACACAAGTATCACAAAAATTAACATATAAATTGCGTAATGATTTGGCTAAAAAGCTAAATAAATTGCCAATGAATTACTTTGATAAAAAGACAAATGGTGAAGTATTATCAATAATTACAAATGATATTGATACTTTAGGAATGAACTTAAATCAAAGTATTACACAAATAATAACATCAGTATGTACAGTAGTTGGTATTTTAATAATGATGTTTTCAATGAATGTTTTAATGACATTTGTATCATTATTAATTCTACCAATATCAATATTTGCAGTTGGTACAATAGTTAAGAAATCACAAAAGTATTTCGCAAAACAACAAGAATATTTAGGCCATGTTAATGGAAATATTGAAGAAACATTTGGTGGATATAGTATAGTAAAAGTATTTAATGGTGAAGAAAAAGCTGTTAAGGAATTTAAAAAATCAAATGATGAATTGTATACATCAGCATGGAAATCACAATTCTTATCTGGATTAATGCATCCTATAATGAACTTTGTAGGTAATATAGGATATGTAGCAATAGCATTATTAGGCGGATATTTGAGCATACAAGGAAAAATTACGGTTGGTAATATACAATCATTCATTCAATATAACAGACAGTTTACACAGCCAATAAATCAAATTGCACAAGTATCAAGTATGATTCAAGCAATGGTTGCGTCTGCCGAAAGAATATTTGAATTTTTAAATGAAGATGAAGAAGTAAAGATGATTTCAGATACAACTTCAGTTGATAGTTTGAAAGGAAATGTTAAATTTGATCATGTTCATTTTGGATATAATGCGGATAGAACGATAATCAATGATTTTAATGCAGATATAAAAGAAGGTCAAAAGATTGCAATTGTTGGACCAACTGGTGCTGGAAAGACTACAATTGTTAAGCTATTAATGAGATTCTATGATTTAAATTCAGGTAAGATTTTAATAGATGGTCATGATATAAGCAAATTTGACAGAGGCGAAATTAGAAAAATGTTTGGTATGGTTTTACAAGACACTTGGTTGTTTAATGGAACTATTAAAGATAACATTAGATATAGTAAGCAAGATGCATCAGATTCTGAAGTTATAGAAGCGGCAAAAGCTGCACATGTTCATCATTTTATAAAGACATTACCAAATAGCTATAATATGGAAATAAATGAAGAAACAAGCAATATTTCTCAAGGTCAAAAGCAGTTGTTAACTATTGCTCGTGTTATTTTAGCGGATACTAAGATATTAATTTTAGATGAAGCTACAAGCTCAATCGATACAAGAACTGAAATTCAAATTCAATCAGCAATGGATGAATTAATGAAAGGTAGAACAAGCTTTATTATTGCACATAGGTTGTCTACTATCAGAAATGCGGATTTGATTTTGGTTATGAATAATGGAGATATTGTTGAGCAAGGAACTCATGATGAATTGCTTGAGAAGAATGGATTTTATGCAGAGTTGTATAATTCGCAATTTGAGGAAGTTGAGGAATAGGATATTTGAGGTCGCAAAATGCGACCTCATTTTTTTTTATAAAATGTAGAAGATGATCACGTATGGTTTGAATATTTTATTACAATAGAGGGAAGTCTTAATTATGCTAACCATTTGCTTGAATTAGCTAATGAAATACATAAAGATTTTCCAGATGTAAAAAATGAAGATATTCAAATAAAAAGATCCACATTCATGGTTCCAATTCCAAGAGATTTTTATTTAAAATTTTCTGTACCCAAAAAAGATTTAAATCTAAAAAAATTAGGTAGAAATGTTGTAAGTGAAGATTATGTTTTTTATTGTATTAATTCAACACTCTGACTAAAAAGACATTCAATGTAAAAGTTGAATGTCTTTTTTACTATAAGAAAATAAGAAATTCTGCAACCATTGATGGCAGAATTAAATGTTTGACAAAAAAACAAATGTTTAGTAAAATTGCAATAACAGAAACATTTGAAGACCGTCCCTCTTTGTGTCATTTTTGACACAAAATAAGTCCGTCCCCAAATGTGTCAAATTAGTTTGAAAGGAGCGTATTTAATGGATTTAAATAATGATGTTAAATATGTAAAAGGAGTAGGTCCAAACCGTGTGGTTTTATTAAATAAATTAGGTATATATACATTGGAAGATTTGATAACATATTTTCCAAGGGATTATGAAGATAGAAGTAAGCCTAAGCTTATAAGCGAGGTCGTTGATGGAGAGGAAGCTTTGATTAGGGGCTTTGTTATATCAAGGATGTTGGAGTTGAAGGTTAGAAAAAATCTTGTTATATATAAATTGACAATAAGAGATGAATCAGGACCATGTACTATAACATGGTATAATCAGCCATATTTGAAAAGAATGTTTACAGTGGGAAATGAGTATAGCTTTTATGGAAAAGTTAGTAAAAAAGGCACTAGAGTTGAAATGGCATCACCTGTTTATGATGCAGCAGAAACATCTAAAAATACTGGAAAAATTATTCCTATATATCCACTTACATTTAAGCTATCACAAACTACTTTAAGACAGATTATTGAAAATGGGTTAGAGGAGGTAGAAGGAGAGTTAGAAGAAACACTTCCTGAGTATTTAAGACAACAATATAATTTGTTAAAAATAAATAATGCAATTCATAATATACATTTTCCTCAAGAGTTTTCTGACTTTAAGAAGGCTAGAACTAGATTTGTTTTTGAAGAATTGCTTGGGATGCAGCTTGCATTATTGAAATTAAAAACACAATATACACAAGAAAAAGTGGGAATTAAGTTTGATGAAAATGTTAAAATTTCAGATGTTATAAATGATTTGCCCTTTAAATTAACAAAGGCACAATTGCGTGTTTTGGAAGAAATAGATAATAACATGGAGAGTCCTAAAACAATGAATAGATTGCTTCAAGGTGACGTTGGTTCTGGTAAGACTATTGTGTCAGTATTAGCTGCATATAAAGCGGTAAGAAGCGGATATCAAGTTGCAATAATGGCACCAACTGCAATTTTAGCAACTCAGCATTTAGAAAGTTTTACTGAAGTTTTAGGGAAATATGGAATTAGATGTGAATTACTAACAAGTAGTGTTACAAAAAAGAATAAAGAAGATATATTGGAAAGATTACAAAATGGTGAAATTGATGTATTAATAGGAACTCATGCTATATTAGAAGATAATGTAATTTTCAATAATTTAGGATTAGTAGTAACAGATGAGCAACATCGTTTTGGTGTACGTCAACGTAGTAAAATTGCTGCAAAAGGCACAAATCCAGATGTTTTGGTAATGACAGCAACACCAATTCCACGTACATTAGCTTTAATTTTATACGGGGATTTGGATATATCAATAATAGATGAATTACCACCAAATAGAAAGAAAATTGAAACATACGCAGTTAAAAGTTCAATGGCAGAAAGGGTAAATAATTTCGTAAAGCAACAAATAGGAGAAGGAAGACAAGCATATATTGTATGTCCTTTAGTTGAAGAAAATGAAGAAATAGATGCAAAATCAGTAATAGAATTAGCTGAGGATTATAAAGAAAATATTTTTAAAGATTATAGAGTTGAATATATTCATGGAAAAATGCGTCCAAAAGAAAAAGACGAAATAATGCAAAAATTCAAAGATGGAGAAATAGATATTTTAATTTCAACAACTGTAATCGAGGTAGGTGTAAATGTTCCAAATGCAAGCATAATGATTGTTGAAAATGCTGAAAGATTTGGATTAGCACAACTTCATCAGCTTCGTGGAAGAGTAGGTAGAGGTAATTATCAATCATACTGTATTTTAAAATATAATGGAGGTTCAGATGTTGTAAGACAACGTATGAAAATAATGCAAGACACTAATAATGGATTTGTAATTGCTGAAAAAGATTTAGAATTACGTGGAAGTGGTGAATTTTTCGGTACAAGACAACACGGAATTCCTGAATTTAAAATAGCCAATTTATTTGAAGATATGCCAACTTTACAAACGGTTCAAGCTTTAGCAATCAAAATTATTGATGAAGATCCAGAATTAACGCAAGAAAAAAATGAGCCTTTAAGGAAAATCGTAGATAAGAAATTTGGAGATAGAATCGAAATTTAATTTGCACAATTGTTTACCTGTCCCTGGCTGTGCAAAATGCACTAGCTCGGGGACGCGGTCCAAATTGCGCATTTAGAGGTTGACAAATTTCAAAAATGTAGTATAATATATAGGTAAAACAATTGTGAAAGGAGATAGTTATGCTAGCTAAAATTTGGAAAAAATTATTAATGTTCATATTAATCGTAGCATGTTTATTTAATGTTGTTACAAAACTAGTTAAAAACTCATCAATAGAAGATGAATTACTATCATCAGCACAATATATTCAAGATCAGCAAGATGCTGAAAAACAAGAAAATGTAATAAAATAATAAAAAACTATTGAAAAATATTTTCAACTGTGGTAATATATTAAACAGTGATTTTATTTTAATTAAGAGAGGTGAATACAAAATGAGAGAAGGAATACATCCAAACTTTACAGAAGCAACAATAACATGTGCTTGTGGTAACGTATTTAAAACAAATTCAACAAAAGAAGATATGAAAGTTGATATTTGTTCAAAATGTCATCCATACTGGACAGGTAACTTAAAAAGAGAAACAACAGGTGGTAGAGCAGATAAATTTAAGAAAAAATTCGGAATTGCATAAGTTATATAAAAAGATAGCCAATATTGAAGGGCTATTTTTTTTGTCCCCAAATGTTTCAAAATTCCTCTTGAAAAAAATGACAAAATATAGTAGAATAAAGGAAATTTTGAAGAAAAACGAAGATTAAAAAGTAAGGAGATTTTATTAGTGAGTTTGAATATTGAAAATGAATTAGAATACATAGAAAAAGTCAAAAAAATTAATGAAGCAAAGAACTTAAAATATTTGATTATGACTATGGGGTGTCAGTTAAACGAAAATGATTCTGAAAAATTATGTGGCATGATTGAAAATATGGGGTACACAAAAACAGAAGAGCTAGAAGAGGCAGATTTAGTTGTATTTAACACATGCTGTGTAAGAGAAAATGCTGAAGATAGATTGTTTGGCAAATTAGGTGAAGTTAAAAAAGTTAAAGAAAAACGTGGAACAATAATTGCAATCGGTGGATGTATGATGCAAGAAAAACATATTGTTGACAAATTAAAACAAAGTTATCCATTTTTTGATATAGTATTTGGAACACATACACTTCATAAATTTCCAGGTGATTTATATAATAAGATTATCAATAATAAAAGAATTGAAGATATTTTAGACATTGATGGTGAAATAATTGAAGGATTGCCTATTAGTAGAAATGACAATATAAAAGCATCAGTAACAATTATGAATGGATGCAATAATTTCTGCACATATTGCATAGTTCCATATGTTCGTGGTAGAGAAAGAAGTAGAAATCCTGAGGATATTTTAAATGAAGTTAGAGACTTAGCAAAACAAGGTTATAAAGAAATTACTCTTTTAGGTCAAAATGTTAATTCATATTTAAGAAGTGGAAAACAAGATTTTGAAAGCAAAATTACAAGTTTCGCAGAATTATTACGAGCAGTGAACGAAATTGATGGAATAGAAAGAATTCGTTTTGTTTCACCACATCCAAAGGATTTTACAGATGATGTTATTGAAGCAATACGTGATTGTGATAAAGTAAGTAAAATTGTTCACTTACCACTTCAATCAGGAAGTACTAACGTGTTGAAATTAATGAATAGAAGATACACTAAGGAACAATATTTGGAATTAGCAGAAAAAATGAAAAGAATGATTCCAGAAGTTGTATTTTCAACAGACATTATAGTTGGATTTGCAGGCGAAACTGATGAAGATTTTGAAGATACATTAGATGTTGTTAGAAAGGTAAACTTTGAGCAAGTGTTCATGTTTATTTATTCAAGAAGAGTTGGAACACCTGGAGATAGAATGGAAAATCAAGTTCCAGAAGAAGTAAAGCATGAGAGATTTAACAGACTAAAGGAATTAGTTGAAAGTCAAATTGCAGATAATAATAAAAAATATATTGGAACAACACAAAGAGTTTTAGTAGAAGGATATAGTAAAACAAATAATAAACTTCTTACTGGAAGAACAGATTCTAATAAGGTCGTTAATTTTGAAGGACCTTCTAACTTAATTGGAAATATGGTAGATTTGAAAATTGAATCTGAACATATGTGGTATTTGAAAGGAAAAATTGTTATGAGTGATTATGCTAATTTAGATACTGCAATAGAAATTATGGCTTACAAAATTTCTAATTGTGTAAAAAATGCAAACGGAAATGAAGAATCTTCAGAAGAATTAAAGAAATTGCGTCTTGAAAGAGATGAAATGTATAATGGTAATGTTGATACTATAAATAAAATAATTAACGAATATGGTAAAGATTTAAAGAACTTATATAATAATTAATTACAGTAAAAAGGAGCTTGTACAATGGAAAAAGATTTTATGGAGCAGTTTAAATTATCAAAGGAAATGCACGACAGTATATATAAAAGAATTGAATCAGAAGTTTTTCGCAATTCTGAAAAAGAAAAAAATCCTGTCGCAATTATAGTAGGAGGACAACCGGGATGTGGAAAAGGTGCAGTTATAGCATATTCTAAAAAACAGATTGAAAATGCTAACAAAGATGTTGTTATAATAACAACTGATGAATATAAACCATATCATCCTGATGCAATAGAAATAGCAAAGAAATATCCAACTGAATATGTTAAAATAATAGAACAAGATGCTGGGTTGTGGACAGGAGAAATTCTAAAAAAAGCTATTGAAGATAAGCACAATTTTATTTTTGAAGGTACTTTAAAAAATAATAGAATTCTAGAAAGAATAAAAGAACTAAAACAAAATGGATTTAAAGTTGTCGTAAGAGCTTTAGCAGTTCCTAGATTAGAAAGTCTTATTTCCGTACATGAAAGATATCAAAATCAAATTGATAATATTGGATTAGGAAGATTAATTTCTGTTGATCATCACAATACTGCATATGAAGGTATTCCAAAGGTGATTGACGAAATAGAAAAATCTGGATTATGTACAGTAGAAATATATAAAAGAGGTAAAAAGATTAATGAACCTGAACGTATATATTCAAGTAAAATGGATGAAAAAAGATATCCAAGTGCACGAAATGCATTAGAAGAATGCAGAAGAATAGAGGAATATAAAACAAAAGTAACGGCCAAAGCAAGAATTGAAGTATTAAAGCAAGCATATAAAGACAGAAATGCGACCGAAGACGAAATGAATGAAATTGAGCTTATTGAGAAATATATAACAATTGAACATGAAAGATAAATAATTGAATTGGAGGTAAAATAAATGGCAGAGTTTTCACCAATGATGCAACATTATTTGAAGACAAAAGAAGAATATAGCGATTGCATCTTGTTTTACAGATTAGGTGATTTTTATGAAATGTTTTTTGATGATGCTATAACTGTATCAAGAGAATTAGAAATTACTTTAACAGGAAAAGATTGTGGACAAGAGGAAAGAGCCCCAATGGCAGGAATACCATTCCATGCAGCTGAAGGTTATATTGCAAGACTTATTTCAAAGGGATATAAGGTTGCTATATGTGAACAAATGGAAGATCCTAAAGAAGCTAAAGGAATAGTTAAAAGGGAAGTTATAAGAGTTGTAACTCCAGGTACAGTTATCGAGTCTAATTTATTAGAAGAAAAGAAAAACAATTATATAATGAGTATTTACAAAACAGGAATTTATTATGGTTTAGGTGTTTGTGATGTTTCAACAGGAGATTTTTACGCAACCCAAATATGTGAAAATAATAATTTTTCAAAATTACTAGATGAAATATCAAGATATTCTCCATCTGAAGTTATTGTTAATAAAATGATGTTTGAAACAAAATCTGAATTAAACAAAATTCAAGAAAGATTTAAAGTATATGTTTCACTAGAAAAGGAAGAAAACTTTAATGATGAAACTGAACTATTGCTTCAAATGTATAACGTTGTTAGTGATAAATCAAAAGATGGAAATAAGATTTCAAATTTGGAACAAATGCAAGAAATAGATAATAAAAACTTGATGGTTCCAGCAATAAATGCACTTATAACATATCTAACAGAAACACAGAAAACAAATTTAGATCATATAAATACAATTAAAATTTACAGTATAACACAATATATGTCACTAGATATAAATGCAAGAAGAAATTTAGAGTTAACAGAAAAAATGCGTGACAAATCTAAAAAAGGAACACTTTTATGGGTTTTAGATAAAACATCAACATCAATGGGAGGAAGGCTTTTAAGAAGATGGATTAATGATCCATTAATTGATGTTAACGAAATAAATAAAAGATTAGATTCAGTAAAAGAACTTAAAAATAGTATCATTTTAAAAGGTGATATTATCGAAAGTCTAAAAAAAGTTTACGATATTGAAAGATTAGCAGGAAAAATCGCTTATGGTAATGCTAATGGTAGAGATTTAATATCATTAAAGAATTCAGTAAAACAATTACCAGAAGTAAAAGAAATATTATCAAAAACTGAATCTGGATTATTAAAGGAATTATATGAAGAATTAGATACTCTTCAAGACGTGTATGAACTAATTGAAAAATCAATTGTAGAAGAACCTCCAATTAGTGTAAAAGAAGGGGGAATAATCAAATTAGGATATGACCCTGAAATAGATCAGCTAAAAAAAGCCACAACAGAAGGTAAAACATGGATTGTTCAATTAGAAGCAAAAGAAAGGGAAGAAACAGGAATTAAAGGCTTGAAAGTTGGATTTAACAAAGTTTTCGGATATTTTATTGAAGTAACAAAATCTAATTTAAGCATGGTTCCAGATAGATATATAAGAAAGCAAACACTTACAAATGCAGAAAGATATGTAACAGAAGAACTTAAAACTTTGGAAAATCAAATTTTAGGTGCAGAAGAAAAAGTTATTAATCTTGAGTATAAAGCTTTCACAGATGTAAGAGATGCAATTGAAAAACAAATTCAAAGAATTCAGAAAACTTCAAATATAGTTGCAACTTTAGATGTAATAACATCATTTGCAACAGTTGCTGAAGAAATGAATTACGTAAAACCAGTTGTTGATAATGATGGAATTATAGATATTAAAGATGGACGTCATCCAGTAATTGAAAAAATGTCACAAGCTGGAGAATTTGTTCCAAATGATACATATTTAGATAAATCTGCAAATAGATTAGCAATTATAACAGGACCTAACATGGCTGGTAAATCAACATATATGAGACAAGTAGCATTAATTACATTAATGGCGCAAATAGGAAGCTATGTTCCAGCATCACAAGCTAGAATAGGTGTTGTTGACAAAATTTTTACAAGAGTTGGAGCTTCAGATGATTTATCAATGGGGCAAAGTACTTTCATGGTTGAAATGATGGAAGTTGCAACAATTCTAAAAGAAGCAACAGCAAATAGTTTAGTAATATTAGATGAAATAGGTAGAGGAACATCAACATATGATGGATTATCAATTGCATGGGCAGTTGCAGAACATATTGCAGATAAAAACTTATGCGGAGCAAAAACATTATTTGCAACACATTATCATGAATTAACTGAACTTGAAGAGAAAATTGAAGGCGTTAAAAACTATTCAATTGCTGTTAAGGAAAAGGGAGAAGACATTATCTTCTTAAGAAAAATTGTAAAAGGAGGAACAGATGAAAGCTATGGTGTGCATGTTGCACGTTTAGCGGGAGTTCCACAAAATGTTACAAAAAAAGCTAATGAAATTTTAAGATCTTTGGAAAGAAGAAATATTTTAAACAATAAAGTAATTGAAAAAGAAAATAAAAAAGTAGTAGCAGGACAAGTAGATATGTTTAACTTCAAATTAGCAGAAGTAGCAAGTGAATTTGACAAAATAGATATTAATCAATTAACACCAATTGATGCGCTTAACACAATTGTTAAGATGAAAGAAAAATTGAGCTGACACATTTGGGGACGGTCTTGTTTTGTTTCAAAATTGAAACAAAATAAGACCGTCCCCAAATGTGTCAAAAAAAACTTCGACAAGTTAATTGCCGAAGTTTTTTATTTATTAATCTTTGTGATTTTTTAAATATGTTTTAGCTGAATCAGGAGAAACTCCGTTTAATAGTTTCCATTTTCCGTTAATTTTGTAAACATACATTTTTTGAGAATCTGTATCTTCATCATCTTTACCTTTGATTGTAGCTTTTACTTTAACTTCTTTTCCAGCTGAAACTTTTACATCTTCATCATATACTTTTCCTATGTATTCTTGAACTTTCTTTAAGTCATCTTTCTTGATGTTTTCTTTCTTAGTTACTTTATATGTGATTTTAATTTTCTCACCATATTCATCTTCTAGATTATCATGCATTTTTTCCATGTCATCATCATCTAAATCTACTTTATCGTTATAGAAATCAGGGAAAGCTTTTGTATATGTTTTTAAGTTTCCTTTTTCCATTCCTTTAAAGTAATTGTCGATTGGTTTTTTCCAACCATTTCCTAAAATTGATGCAATTATAGCAATAACTACTACAACAGCAGCAACTATTCCAGCTATAATTCCGTATTTTTTTAAATTATTTGAATTTGCAGTAGATGTTTTTGTAGTTGTTTCTTCTACAACTGTTTCTTCAACTTTAGCAGCTTCTGCTTCAGCTCCATTTCCACAGTTAGGGCAAACTACTTGGCTATCATCCATTTCTGCACCGCAGTTTTCACAAAACTTACTCATAAAAAATCCTCCTTCGTTTTTTGTTTTACACATATATGATAATATAAGTATATTTTATTGTCAAGAATTCTAGAACAAATTTGTCGATTTTTTTGCAAATTAATCAAGCTTAAACTTGCTTTCAATTCAAAAGTTTTAGGTGCAACATATAGTTGACATGTTTAAAAAAAATGTGGTATTTTATTAATATAAAACATAGTATAAAAGATCAAATAAATAAGATGTTTTCAGTTATAAAGAAGAGAGGATGAAGTAAACAATGCAAATTTCGTTTGATGGAAGAATAATAGATGTAGAAAATGGAACAAAAATTAAAGATGTAGTAAAAGATGAAATTGAAAAAAGTGGAGCTATTGCTGCAAGATTTAATAATGAAATAAAAAGCCTTAATTACCAATTAAATGAAGATGGTAACTTAAGTTTAATAGATATTAGCGATAAAGATGGAATGAGGGTATATAGAAAAGGGTTATTGTTTGTTATAGGAATGGCAGTTGAGGAGCTATATCCAAATGCAAAAATGGAGGTTAACTATCAATTATCTAATTCATTATTATGCGAATTTGAAAATTTAAAAGTTACTGATGAAGTAATAGAAAGAATTAACCAAAAGGTAGAGGAAATAGTTAATAAAAATTTACCAATCGAAAAGAAATCTATGTCTAAAGAGGAAGCAGAAGAATTCTATAAAAATAAAACTACTATGAAGGGAAGATTACAATTAGAATTAAGCACAAAAAAACGTGTAAGTTTATATTGGTGTGAAAATTACTTCAACTATTTTTATGGGATATTACCAATAAATACAGGAGCTTTGAAAATTTATGAAATTATAAAATATCATAGAGGCTTTTTAGTTAGATATCCAAGTAGAAAAGAAATTAGTAAATTGCCAGAGTTTAAGGAAAATAAAAAATTGATGGCTACATTAGACGAATATGATGTATTACACAGAGTTCTAGATGTGCCAACTGTAGGCAAATTAAATGAAATTACAAGACAAGGCAAAATAGGTGATTATGTTTTACTTGACGAAGCTTTACACGAGAAAAAAATTGCTAATATAGCTGACGACATAGTTAAAAACGATAAAATAAAAATGATTTTAATTGCAGGTCCTTCTTCATCAGGAAAAACAACATTTGCACAAAGATTAGGAATTCAACTAAGATTAAATGGCTTAAAACCTGTGACTATTTCAGTTGATAATTATTTCGTAGAAAGAAGCGAAAATCCGGTTGATGAAAATGGAAATTACAATTTTGAATGCTTAGAAGCAATTGATGTAAAATTATTCAATGAACACCTTGTTAGATTATTAAATGGGGAAGAAGTTGAAATGCCTACATTTGATTTCGAAGTTGGAACAAAAAGATATAAAGGAAACAAGCTTAAACTTGCCGAAGACGAGGTACTAGTTATTGAAGGAATTCATTGCTTAAATGATGAGTTAACACCTCTAATTCCTAAAGAACAAAAATATAAGATTTATATAAGCTGTTTAACAGTATTAAATATAGACGAACACAACAGAATTTCAACAACAGACACAAGATTAATTAGAAGAATAGTAAGAGACAGCCAATTTAGAGGATATAAAGCAATACATACACTTAAAATGTGGGATTCAGTTGTAGCTGGGGAAGAAAAAAATATTTTCCCATATCAAGAAGAAGCAGACAGCATGTTTAATTCATCATTAATATATGAGTTAGCGGTTTTAAAAGATTACGCAATGCCATTACTAGAAGAAATAGATAATTCTCAAGTAGAATATGCTGAGGCAAAAAGATTGCACAGAATGCTTGGATATTTCGAATCAATTCCAGCAGAATATTTACCAAGCAATTCGTTATTAAGAGAATTTGTTGGAGGAAGTATATTTAATGTACATTAGAAATTGAAACGTTTGGAACGTTTGAAACGTTTGGGGACGGTCTTGTTTTGTTTCATTTTTGAAACATTTAGGGACGGTCTTAAAACGTATCAAAAGAAAGGAATTATAAATGGAAAAAAGTTTATTTACAGAAATTGATGAAAGTTTTATTTGTGAAAATTGCGGAAAGAAAGTTGAAAAACTAGGATATTCATGCAGAAATCACTGCCCATATTGTTTACACTCTAAGCATGTAGATGTAAATCCAGGAGATAGACAGGAAACATGTCATGGAAGTTTAGAACCAATCGGGCTTGAGATTGATAGCAAAAAGGGATATGTTATTGTTTTTAAATGTAAAAAATGCGGAAGTATACGTAAGAATAAAGCTGCTAAAGATGATAATATGGATGAAATTATTAAATTAAGTGCAAAGCACTGAAAAATTGAGTGAAACATTTTGAAACGGCAAGCATTATAAGACCGTCCCAAAATGTTTCATTTTTGACACAAAATAAGACCGTCCCCAAATGTTTCAAAAATGAAATTTTTTGTTGAAATAAATAATTTGTTGTGATAAGATATTTATGGAAATATATAAACAAAAGATAAAAAGGAGCAAAAAATGATAAGAAATAGTGCTACTGAAATACTTAATTTAATAAGAAAAAATGATGGATTTGATAAAGAAAAAATACTTAATCCAGATATGGAGTTACAAAAAATAACAGACATCATTTTAAGTGAATGCAGATGCAGTATTATTGACAAAAATGGGAATTATTCTCGTTTTGGAAGTAGTACTGATATTCGTATTATAAAGATGTTAATACAAATTTTCTTATCAAACATGCATGAAATTCCACCAGAAGTTGTGTCAATGGCACTTACCAAAGAAGGTGTTATTGGACCTTTTAAAAAGATGAGTTTACAAAAACAATATGACGAAAAAAACGGAAAATATGATATAGATATGGAAGAGGTTTTTCCAAAAGAATTCCATGTTTCAATTTTTAAAAATAATTTAGAAGTTAGGGAAAAATTCTTAACAGAAATATTAAAACCATATGTTAAAAAAATAATTTTAAATAATGAAATTTTAATGAGCAAAAGCCCAGTATCAGCATATATAAACAAATATATTGTCAGATTTTTTGCACCAATAAAATCAGATGAACAGTTAACAAATAGATTAATAGAAATCTTAAAAACACAATTAACATCAACAGATGATGAATTAATTAAAAACATTGCTGACTATATATTTACAAACATAATGAACAACAAATATTTCAAAGAAGAATTAATCAGCAGAACTTTAGGAACAACAGAACTACAAAAACTAGGAAGAATTTCAATTGGGTTTCATAGCTTAGTAGACAGCATGGCATATGAAACTTTGCAAATGATTGAATTAAGAAATTTCCCATATGGCGAATTAATTTCAATAAAAGATACATTTTATGCATTAGTTGCTGTTTTGGAATCGCTATGTATAAATTTTGAAAACTTAGATGAAGATGACATTATGAGAAACTTAGAAAAAATAAATAAAGCATATAATGTTACAAATAAAACTAAAAATGAAACAGAAGTTAAATATAGGTTAAGCGAAATAACAACAAACAAATATGGTAATCCAGATACATTTGTAAAACCAGAAAACATAAAAAATGCATTACAAAATTTATGCAAAATGATTAAAGTTCTATTAAATAAAAAAGATGAAATTGATGATCAAACTTACATTAAAGAAGTTCTTAGAATTCATTACAGATTTATCAAAATACAACCATTTGAAAATGGAAATGGAAGAACTGCAAGAGCATTGGTAAATGTTTTATTACAATCTAAGGGAATGATAGGAATATTTAGAAAAGAAAAACGTAAAGCATATATTGAATATATAGAAGAAGCTAATAAGGTTATAAAACAAAATGAAGAAAGATATTTATCAGCATTATCTGAAAAAACAATGGAATGTGTTGAATTAGAAAATGAAATTTTAAAATTAGACAATTTACCATTTTTATTGGCAAATGGATAATGGTGTTTTAGCAAATAAATAATAGTTTAAAATAAAAAGTGGAACCACAAGAAAAATGGTTCCACTTTTTAAATTAGTTTTTGTTTTTATTAAAATAAGCAGCTGCTTCAAGTAATCCATTTACTTGTTCTTCAATAAAAACTTTTTTATCAAGGTTTTTTGTTACATCATGTTTATCAAAGAAAATCAAATCATCAAAAGTAGGCAGTTTTGAAATATATATTGTGCCGTCTTCGTCGAAATACATCTCTAAAGGGAATGTGTTTAAACTTAAACCGTATTCTCTAAATGTTGAAGCAACTTTTTCGAATAAAGGCTTGCTCCAGTAAGAAATGCGATTATAAATAAACTGAGTTTTATCTGGTTCTGTGATAGAAAAAATCATTCCTAACTTTATTGGAGGTGTTTTGCTATTGGATAAATAAGAAATATCAAAACTAAGTCCAACAGAATAGAAGATTTCAACTTCTGCTTTTTTGATTTTTTTGTTTTTCTTTGAAGGTTTACTGGTTGCTGAATTTTTAGCTTTTACAATGATTGTAAGAGCTAGATTTGGCTGCTTTTCGCCTTTGAATAATGGAATGTCATAATTGGTGATTACACTGTTACACGCGTCTGTTAAGCTACTGTTAAGATCTGTAATAACCCGCTCAACTAAAAATTCTCTGTCTTCCATAACAAATCTCCTTTCAAAGTGTTGTAGATGTACACATCTACTTATTAATAATTGGTTTACATAGTATGATTATACAATTATTTGCAATGAAAGTCAAATTAAGGATTAACATACATTCACACATCTGTAAAAAGTTAAATAAATATGTAAAGTATGCCAAAAAAAACGCAAAAAAGATGAAAAAAATGCTTAAATATGTTGAAATAAAATTGAATATATTATAAAATTAGCTTAGATGTATTTCAAAGGACAAAGTCTTTAGGAGGAAAGGTACATGAATAGTGTTGAAAAAACAGTTAGTGAACAGCTTTTAATGGCTGATGAGATAGATAAATGTGTTGAAAAAAGTAAAGTTAAAGTTTATGATATTGTAAAAAGAGGGATGGATATTATAGCAGGATTAATAGGATGTTTAATTTTAATACCACTTATGTTGGTTGTTAAGATTATAAATCTTGCTAACAAGGATAACGGAAGTATTTTTTATGTTCAAAAAAGAATCGGAAAAAATGGGAAAGAATTTAGATTATACAAGTTTAGAACAATGGTAGAAAATGCTGATAAGAAATTAAGATGTATTCTTAAAGAGAATGATGAATTACGTGAAGAATATGAGAAAAACAAAAAAATGAAGGATGATCCAAGAATAACAAAAGCTGGGAAGATTTTGAGAAAAACCAGTTTGGATGAATTTCCTCAATTTATAAATATTTTAAAAGGCGATATGAGCTTGATAGGAAATAGACCATATCTTAAGAGAGAGAGGAAGGATATGGGAAATTATTATAAATACATAGTTAAAACAAAACCTGGTCTTACTGGATTGTGGCAGACTAGTGGGAGAAGTAATATTACTTTTGAGGATAGGTTGAAATTAGAGAAAAGATATAGTGAGCAATATTCTCTAAAATTAGATTTCAAAATACTAGTAAAAACTTTTAAAGATGTAGTTAAAGGTATTGGAGCAGCTTAAATTGTAGAAAAATGTAAGGAAGAGGTTTTATAATGAAAATTGCTATGATTGGACATAAACGTATTCCGTCAAGAGAAGGTGGAGTGGAAATAGTTGTAGAAGAACTTGCAACTAGACTTGTAAAAAACGGTAATATTGTTGATGTTTATAACAGAAAAGGAAAAAATGTTCAAGACAAAAAAATAGAAGTTAAGAAAATAAAGAATTATAAGGGGGTTAATATAATATCTATTCCAACTCTGATTAGTAAAAAAGGAATAGAAGCTCTTATATATTCTTTTTTTGCGACTATTAGGGTTTGTTTAAAAAAATATGATGTTTTGCATTACCATGCAGAGGGAAGTTGCGCAATGTTAGGACTTCCACATTTATTTAAAAAGAGGATTGTAGTTACAATTCATGGCTTGGATTGGAAAAGATCTAAATGGGGTGGATTTGCGTCTAAATACATCAAATTTGGAGAAAAAATGGCAGCCAAATATGCTGATGAAATAATTGTTCTTTCAGAAGGTGTAAAAAAATATTTTAAGGATAATTATAATAGAGAAACAGTATTTATTCCTAATGGGGTTAATAAACCAGATGTTATTGAGCCAGATATAATAAAACAAAAATATGGCTTAGATAAAGATTCATACATATTATTTTTGGCAAGAATTGTTCCAGAAAAGGGATTGGATTATTTAATCGATGCGTATTCAAATGTTAAAACTAATAAAAAATTAGTTATTGCAGGTGGAGCAAGCCATACAAATGGATATTTTGAAGAAATAAAAAATAAGGTTAAAGATAATTCTAATATAATTATGACTGGTTTTGTTCAGGGCAAAGAATTAGAAGAATTGTTTAGTAATTGTTTTATTTATTGTTTACCTAGTGATGTAGAAGGAATGCCAATAAGTTTGCTAGAAGCAATGAGCTATGGGAAAAACTGCTTGATAAGCGATATTGAAGAAAATGTTCAAGTTGGAGGTAAATATGCAACTACATTTAAGAAAAGTAATGTAGAAGATTTGACAGAAAAATTGAACCAAATGCTAGAAGAAAATTGTCTAAAAAATGTAGAGGAAATATCTAAGTATGTTTTAAATAAATACAATTGGGATGATGTTGTTAAAAGAACTGAAGATTTGTATAAAAAGTAGGTGATGGATAATTATATGAGAGTTTTATTAGTAAATAAGTTTCATTATTTGAAAGGTGGAAGTGAAAAGTATTACTTCGAATTGGGACAATTGTTAAAAGAAAATGGTCACGAAGTTGCATATTTTTCAATGAAAGATGAAAAGAATATTGCAACAGGTGATAAAGAATATTTTGTTGAACCAATTGATTTGAATAGTGGAAACAAATTAAAAGCACTAGATGTTATTTATTCAAGAAATAACTATAAAAAGATGCTTGAAGCAATAGATGATTTTAAGCCAGATATAATACATTTAAATAATTTTCAAAGACAATTATCTGCATCAATTGTTAAAGCAGCTTACAAAAGAAAAATACCGATGGTATTTACAGCACATGATATGCAAGCCGTTTGTCCTGGAATAACTATGCTAGATAACAATAAAAACATTTGTGAAAAATGTATGCGAGGTAAATATTATAATTGTATAAAAAAGAAATGTAATAAAAATTCTTTATTGAAAAGCATAATAGGTGCACTTGAAGGATATTATTACCGTTTTAATAATATTTATACTAAAAAAATTTCTTGTATTATAACACCGAGTGAATTTTATAGAAAAAAATTAATAGAAGATGGAATAAAACATGATAAAATAAAGGCATTACATAATTTTATAAATTTAAATGATTATGAAATAGAAACAATTAATGGAGATTATGCATTGTATTTAGGAAGACTTTCAGAAGAAAAAGGAATCTTAAATTTGATAAGTGCATTCTCTAATTTGAATGTTGGAAAGTTGTATATAGCTGGCGATGGACCAGAAAAAGATATAATTAATGAAATGATAAAAAATAAAAATTTAGAAGATAAAATAAAAATGTTAGGTTTTTTAAAACCTGATGCTGTTAAGGAGGCTATAAGGAACTCAAGATTTGTTGTTGTTCCTTCTATATGGTATGAAAATTGTCCATATTCTGTAATGGAAACTTTGGCAATTGGGAAACCAATTATAGGTGCGGATATTGCTGGTATACCAGAGTTGGTAAAAAAAGAGTATAGTGGTTTAATTTACAAATATGATGATATAAATGAATTGGCAAGCAAAATGTTATATTTATTTGACAATGAGGAGATAGCAAAACAATATGGTAAAAATGCAAAAGAACAAGCAGTATTAGAGTATGGAAAAGAAAAATACTATAAGAATATATTAAAAATTTACAATGATGTAATTAAAAAAGTTTGAAGGAAAATAGAAACTAATATAATTTTAGAAAAATTAGAAAGGAAGAATGAAAATGCCAGAAAAAAAACTTAATGGAACAGTCATAGTTACATATAGATGTAATGCTAGATGTACTATGTGCAATAGATATAAAGCGCCATCTAAACCAGAAGAGGAAATAAGTATTGAAACGATAAAAAAATTACCTAAAATGTATTTTACCAATATAACTGGTGGAGAACCTTTTATTAGAGAGGATTTACCAGATATAGTAAGAGAATTGTATAAAAAATCAGATAGAATTGTTATTTCAACAAATGGTTTTTTTACTGATAGGATTATAAAACTATGTGAAGAATTTCCAAATGTTGGTATAAGAATATCTATTGAGGGATTAGAGCAAACAAACAATGAAATAAGAGGATTAGAAGATGGTTTTAATAAGGGATATTCTACTTTGAAGAAACTTGTTGAAATGAAACATCCAGATGTTGGATTTGGTATGACAGTGCAAGATAGAAATGCTAAAGATTTAGTTGCACTTTACGATTTGTCAAATGAACTTAATATGGAGTTTGCTACAGCTTCATTACATAATAGTTTTTATTTTGTTGAAGCAAAAAATATAATAAAAGATAGACCTATGGTTGCTCAAGAGTTTGAGAATTTGATTAATAAATTACTAAATTCAAATTCTCCAAAGAAATGGTTTAGAGCTTATTTCAATCATGGATTAATCAATTATATATATGGTCAAAAAAGACTATTACCATGTGATATGGCATTTGACACATTCTTTATAGATCCATATGGAGATGTAATGCCATGCAATGGAACTAAAGATAAAGAAGTAATGGGAAATTTAAACGAGCAAACTTGGGAAGAATTATGGAATTCGGAACAAGCAGATAAAGTTCGTAACGTTGTTCGTCATTGTGATAGAAATTGTTGGATGATTGGTTCTGCAAGTCCTGCAATAAAAAAATACATTTGGATTCCTGCGTGGTGGGTATTCAAGCATAAGTTTTTAAGATTTTTCAAAAAGAAAAAATATTCAATGTATGAAAATAAGATAGTTAGAGACTACAGAGATGGCAAGGTAACTAAGGAAGAATTAGATAAATGTTCAACATGTGATATGAATTGTGTTGTTAATAATGGTTTATCAGAGGCTTCAATGGAACAATTAAAAAATAAAACTGGAGAGGAAATTGTTAATGAAGATATTGAAAACCAGTTTAAGAATAATAAATAATTAAGGTGGTTATTTTAATGATTGGATTATGTATTAAATATTTTCACGAAAACTATGGAGGAATGTTGCAAGCATATGCTACAACGCAGATTTTTAATAAAAGAAAATTAGAATATGAAATCATCAGATATGAAAAAAAGAAAGATTTAGCGTTTGTAGTTAAATCTATTCCAAGAGTTTTTAATAATGTTTTAATTAATGATAAATATGAAGCATTGCAAAAGAAGATAAGTATGAAAAAACATCCCAAATTGATAAGAAATGAACAAATAAGAATGAATGCATTTCATAAATTTAGAGACGATAAATTTAAAAAACTATCCAGAGTTTATAATGGATATAAGGATTTGTGTGATGGTTCAAAAAAATATGATGTTGTTGTAACCGGAAGTGATCAATTATGGTCACCTGCAGGTTTACCAACAAATTTTTATAACTTGAAGTTTGTAGCTGATAATGTAAGAAAAGTTTCTTATGCATCAAGTTTTGGAGTTAAAAGTATTCCATGGTATCAAAAAAAGCGTACTAAAGAGTTTCTTGACAGAATCGATTATATAAGTATGCGAGAAAATTCAGGTAAAGCTATTGTAAAAGAACTTACTGGTAGAGATGTTCCTGTCGTTTTAGATCCTGTTTTTATGTTTAATAAGGAAGAATGGGAAAATTTAATACCTAATAAAAAAGTAATTGAAGAAAAATATATTTTTGCATATTTTTTGGGTAGTAATCCTAAATACAGAGAAGAGGTTAAGAAATTAAGTAAAATTCTTGGGTTAAAGATTGTTACTCTTAGACATTTAGATCAGTATGTAGAAGCTGATGAAGAATTTGGAGATTACGCACCATATGATGTTGGTCCAGAAGAATTTTTGAGCTTATTAAGAAATGCAGAGTATGTTTTTACCGATTCCTTTCATGGAAGTGTTTTTTCAATTATACATAAGAAACAGTTTTTGGTTTTTAATAGATATTCTGAAACTTCAAAGCATTCAAAAAATTCAAGAATTGATACGCTATGTAAAAACTTAGATTTAAAAAATTGTAGATATGATAATAACATAATGAGCATTATTGAAAAACCAATTAATTATAATGGTATTGATGTAAAGCTAGAGAATATGAAGAATGAAGCTAATTTATATTTAGACCAAGCTTTAAATTTGAATTAAAGGAGAATATCTATGATTAATATTGATGACGTAAACAAAGTAAATTGTTGTGGATGTACAGCTTGTGTTAATAGATGTCCTGTAAGTGCAATAAAGATGCAAGAAGATTTTGAGGGGTTTCAATATCCAACAGTAGATATGGAGAAATGTATTAATTGTGGTTTGTGTGAAAAAGTTTGCCCAGTAATTGCGAAAAGTAGGAAAGAAAAAATAGCTAACAATTATAAAGAAATTATCTCATATGTTATAAGAACGAAGAATGAAGAATGTTTAAGAAAATCAACATCAGGAGGTTTTTTTACTCCAATAGCAAACTATGTATTGAACAATGATGGTTTAGTTGTTGGGGTGGGGTATGATGAAAAAATGAAAGTATGTCATATGATAGTGAACAAGTTAAATACTGAGAAGTTAAAGAATATGAAGGGTTCTAAATATGTGCAAAGTGATTTGGGAAATATTTTTTCGGAAATAAAAAACAAGCTTGATAAAGACATTTTTGTGCTTTTTTCAGGTACGCCATGTCAAGTTGAAGGGCTATTATATTTTTTAGGAAAGAACTACAATAATTTATTAACTGTTGATTTAATATGCCATGGGGTTCCAAGTCCAAAATTATGGAACTTATACAAAGAACATCAAGAGAGTAAATATAAATCTAAGATTAAGGCATTTAATTTTAGAAATAAAACCTACGGTTATCATAGTGGAACAATGAAATTGGAATTTGAAAATAACAAAGTTTATTATGGAAGTGCAAGAGTTGATTATATGTTAAAAAGTTTCTTTTCAGAAATATCTTCAAGACCATCATGTTATGATTGTAAATTCAAAAGCAAACATCATAAATCGGATTTTACGATTTTTGATTGTTGGCACGCAAGGGAGTTGAATAATAACATTTTAGATGATGATAAAGGTTTTACAAATTTATTTATCAATACATCAAAAGGAAAAGATTTTTTTGAAAGAGTAAAAGCCGAATATGAATTGTACAATTCAAACTATGAAGACGCTATAAGGTTAGATGGTTGTATGGTTGAAAGTTCAGCTATACCAAACAATAATAGAAATGATTTTTATAAAGATATAAATAAATATGGATTAAAACAAACAATAAATAAATATATACCAATAAAAACAAAAGACTATTTATTTGAAAAAATTAAAGGTATTATTTATAAGCTTAAAATATTACAAATAATTAAAAAGGTCGTGAAAAAATAAATATGAAGTTAATATCGATAGTTAATTCATCTTTAAATCACGCGGGATCGAAAGCACCTGCAGATATAATAAATATACTTAAAGATGAGTATAAGGAAAATGTTTCGTTAGAAACACTGGATTTGGCTTTGAATAATTCGAAGAGCAAACTGGTATCTAAAACAGAGAATTTCTTATTAAAAATAAAGTTTTTATCAAAACTTTTTTTCGACAAGCAATTGAAAGTAATTCAATATCCAATTAAACCGATTCAATTATTAAGATTTTTTCCAGGAAATAAAACAATTGTGCTTATACATGATTTAGTTGGATTAAGATATTTGAATTCAAAAGACGAGAAAAAAGAAATAAAATATTTGTCAAAATTTAAATATATTATTGCTCACAATGAGCATATGAAGAAATATTTGATTGATAAAGGTATTTCAAGTGATAAAATATATGTTTTAGAGCTTTTTGACTACTTAGTAGACAATAACGTAAATGTAACAAATCGTAATTCGGAATTGATTTTAGATTATGTAGGAAATTTAGTGGAATTAAAATGTCCATTTATATATGAGTTGGGAAATAGTCATAATTTTTTGATGAATTTATATGGAAATGGCCTAGAGAAGGAAATTCATAATACTAAATATATGGGGAGTTTTAAGCCAGATGAGTTACCGAATAAATTACAAGGGAATTATGGATTGGTTTGGGACGGTAAATGTGATGAATCTGATGAGGAAAGTATGTATAAAAATTATACTAAATATAATAATCCTCACAAATTATCATGTTATATGGCAGCAGGATTACCAGTCATAGTATGGAGAAAATCAGCAGTTGCAGATTTTGTAAAGAAATATAATGTCGGTTATATAATTAATTCGTTAGATGAAATTGATAGTATTAATACCAATGATTATAATGAAAAAAAGAAAAATGTACAAGCAATTAGAAATAATGTTATTAACGGATATTATACAAGAAGAGTATTTAAAAGTATTTTAGAAAATAATAAAAACAAATAAGAATTTGGAGGAACTAATGATTAAAGAAAAAATAAAAAGTCTTTTTTCAGAAAGAACTTTTATAATTTTATTTATTCTATATGTAATAAATAAAAATTTTACTTTTTCGGTACTAACATATAATTCAGGATTTTCGCTTGCAAGAAAAATAATTTTATATTCTATTTATGGTATCTTTTTTTGCAAAATTTTAATTGATATTTATAAAAGTAAAAAAATAAATTATTTATGTTTAGGATTATTTTTATTGTCTTGCATAGCTAGTTTAATTTCCAAAAACAAAGAATTATTAGGTTATGTATTGGTTATAATAGCAATATACAAGTTAGATTTTAATAAAATTGTAAGGTCGTGCCTATTTGGAAATTTATTTAGCTTTTCTGTTATAACAATTCTATCTTTATTGGGATTTATTCCTAATTTGAGAGTTTTTACTCCAGATGGAATTGCATATTCATTAGGATATTATTATTCGACATTTCCGGCAACATATGTATTTTTAATGTTCTTGATGAGATTCTATTTAAAAAAAGAGAATGTAAAAAGCATTGAAATTTTATCAAGTTTAGTTATTAATTTTGTTGTTTATAAAATAACATTATCAGAAACTGCATTTATTCTTAATTTAGGTATTTTATTTTTTGAAATTGTATATAAGATTTATAAATATAAAAAATGGAATATTAAACAGATTGCATATAAAAATATATTAAGTATATTTTTCATTATAATTCCAATATTAATTTTTGGCTTTTCATTTATTACAACATTTACATATAATCCACAAATTGAAATTTATGCAACATTAGATAAAAAGTTAAATAATAGGGTGCATCTTGCCAAAGAAGCAGTAGATAAATATGGAGTATCAGCATTTGGTAAAAAAATTAAATGGATTGGAAATGGTGGAAAAGGATATATGAAGGATTCTGGTGAAAGTTATAATTTTGTTGATAACGCTTATATTAGAATTATGTTAGACTATGGGTTGATTTTTTTATGCGTTATATTATTAGTCTATTTATTAGGTCAAATTGAGTTTTCAAAACAAAAAAAATATATAATATTGTTTATTAATACATTAATTCTGATATGGGGTATAACGGAACCTAATCTATTAGAAATTGAAAAAAACGTTTTTATAGTTATAACAATTAATAGTGTTATAAATAAAGAAAAGTATTATTTAGAGATAAAAAGGAAAACAATTTAGATTAAAGCATAAAGAGGTGTAGTGTATTGAGTAAAAGCGTAACCAAAAACTATTTTTATAATTTAACATATCAAATATTGGTAATTATATTACCAATAATAACAGCACCATATTTAGCAAGAACTTTAGGCCCTAATGGTACAGGAATATATAGTTATACTATTTCAATAGTTACGTATTTTATATTATTTGGGTCATTAGGAATTGCATTATATGGTCAGAGGGAAATTGCATTTGCACAGGATAATAAGGAAAAAAGAAGCAAAATTTTTTCCAGTATTTTAATATTAAGATGTGTTACGATGTCTATTTCAATGTTGTTCTTTTACATTTTTTTTGGATGTAAAGGGGAATACAGTTTATATTATCGTATATTATTATTGGAGATGATAGCAAATGTTATAGACATTAGTTGGTTTTATCAAGGAATAGAAGATTTCAAAAAAACAGCTATTAGAAATATATTGGTAAAAATAATTAGTGTTGTTTTAATATTTATATTTATTAAATCACCAGAAGATGTCGAAAAATATTTAGGAATTTATGTTTGTACAACTCTAATGGGTAATGTTGTATTATGGTTTGATATAGGAAAGTATATAAATAGAATAACATTTAAAGATTTAAAGCTATTAAAGCATATAAAAGCTACGATTGTATTGTTTATTCCGCAAGTAGCCATTCAGGTATATACAGTTTTAGATAAAACAATGATTGGTTCTATATTAAATGATATGAATGAGGTCGGATATTATGAACAATCTCAGAAGATAGTTAAAATTCTTCTTACAATTATTACAGCTTTAGGAACGGTTATGATGCCAAGAATCGCCAAATTATATGCTGAGGGAAGAAAAGATATAATAAAAAACTATATGTATAAAACATTTAAATTTGTATTTATGCTTGCTTTTCCATTAATACTTGGAATAATTTCTATTTCTGAAAAATTTGTACCTATGTTTTTTGGAGAAGGATATGAACCGGTCGTAATGCTTATAAATATAACCAGCTTCATTATATTATTTATTGGATTTAGCAATGTAACTGGTTCACAATATTTATTAGCTGTAAAAAAACAAAAAGAATTTACTATTTCGGTTATTGCAGGTGCAATAGTGAATGTCATTCTTAATTTTATACTGATACCAATTTATAAATCATTAGGAGCAGCAATTGCTACGGTAATTTCTGAATTTGTTGTAACTAGTGTACAGTTATTTTATGTTAGAAGAACATTTAAATTAAATAAATTATTAAAAAGTTCTTTTATATACTTAATTAGTGCAATAATAATGTTTATTATATCAATTATTATAGGATATTTGATACATAATGAAAAAATTTCAATTATAGTACAAGTTGGGATAAGTTCATTGGTATATTTTGGAATTTTATTAATCCTCAAAGATAGTATAATACTTTCAATAAAAGATAAATTATTAAATAAAATAGCAGGTATTATTAAAAAGTAGTTGGAGGTAAGATTTTATGAAGAATAAAAAGGTTTTAATCATAATATTAGTAGGATTAGTTGTTTTACTTTTGGGAGTAACAGGTGCTTTTTTAGGAATAAAACATTATAATGTAAAAAATAGAGATAATAATGAAAAACAAAGTAATCAAACACAGGATGAATCCGCGGCTATTGATATAAATCAACCAAAGGAAAATAAAGTTGATATAATAAATACTGATTCGAAATCAAGACCTTATGCAATTGTTGTAAACAATACACCTGTTGCAGTAAAGGTTCAAACAGGTTTAAATAAAGCATATTTAGTATATGAGATACCAACGGAAGGAAACACATCAAGGTTAATGGCGTTGTATAAAGATATTGATGAAGATTTGACAATAGGCACAATACGTAGTTCAAGGCATAATTTTATAGATTATGCATTAGAGTCTGATGCCATTTTTGTTCATTATGGATGGAGCCATTATGCCGAAGATGATCAAAATGCTGGTTCTATCAATTTCATAAACGGATTATATGAAAACCCTTTTTGGAGAAATAATCCAGAACATCTGGCCACAGAACATACAGCTTACACATCACTCGATAAACTAAAGCAATTAGTTCAAGATAAAAAGTTTAAAACAGAATCTGATAAAACTATTTTATTAAATTTCAATTCGGAAGATGTCGATTTATCAACAAGTGTAGATGCGGTACAAGCTAATAAAATTGTAATACCTTATGGTGCAAATCCAAATGTTACAACATTTGTATATGATTCAAATACAAAAATGTACAATAGACAAGAAAATGGAATTAATTGTATAGACTATTATACAAAAGAGCAAGTTAATACTAAAAATATAATTGTACAAAAAATAAATTATTCAGTATGTTCCGATAATTATTATTGGGATTTAAAAACAATTGGTTCAGGAACAGGATATTTCATAACAAATGGTTATGCAGTTCCAATTACATGGAAAAAAGATAGTAGAGCTGGTAAAACAAAGTATTATTATAAAGATGGTAAAGAAATAGAAGTTAGTGATGGACGTACATATATTGAGATTCAAACTAATTCACAAAAATTAACAATTGAATAATAAAAGGAGGAAATAAAATGCAATATGATTATTTAATAGTAGGTTCAGGCTTATTTGGCTCAATATTTGCCTACGAAGCAAACAAAAGAGGAAAGAAATGTCTTGTAATAGACAAACGTCCTCATATAGCAGGAAACATTTATACAGAAGAACAACATGGAATAAATATTCACAAATACGGAGCACATATATTCCATACAAGTATTCAAGAGGTATGGGATTATATTAATCAATTTGCTACATTTAATCGTTATACAAACTCACCAGTAGCACGTTATAAAGATGAATTATATAATTTACCATTCAACATGAACACATTCAATAAATTATGGGGAGTTTTTACACCCGAAGAAGCTCAAGCTAAAATTGAGCAAGAAAAGCAAGAATGTGGTATTACAGAACCGAAAAACTTAGAAGAACAAGCAATCAGCTTAATTGGTAAAACAATTTATGAAAAATTAGTAAAAGGTTATACAGAAAAACAATGGGGTCAAAAAGCTACAGAATTACCAAGTTTCATAATTAAAAGATTACCAGTTAGATTTATCTATGATAACAATTATTTTAATGATATTTATCAAGGAATTCCTATGGGTGGATATACTAAAATAATTGAAAAAATGTTAGATGGAATTGAAGTTCGTTTAAATTATGATTATTTTGAACACAAAGATGAATTAGATGGATTAGCTGAAAAGATAGTATTTACAGGGCCTATTGATCAATATTATAATTATCAATTTGGAGAGCTACAATACAGAAGCATACGTTTTGAAACAGAAGTATTAGACAAAGAAAATTATCAAGGAAATGCTGTTGTAAATTATACTGAATATGAAGTTCCATATACAAGAATAATTGAGCATAAACATTTCGAATATGGTGCAAGCCTTGGAAAAATAGCAGAAGGTGAAGCTAAAGAAAAGACTATTATTTCAAGAGAATACTCTGATACATGGGTACAAGGAAAAGAAGCATATTATCCAATTAACAATGATAGAAATAATGAATTATATAATAAATATGCAGAATTAGCTAAAGATGATAGTAAAGTTATTTTTGGTGGAAGACTTGGACAATATAAATACTATGACATGGATAAAGTTATTTTAGCTGCATTAGATTGCGTAAAAAATGAACTTAATTAAAATATAAACAGTCTAATAAAAGGTTTATAGGTTTAAGCCCAAAACCTAAATAATATAAAGAAATAAGGAAGGTATTATGGCAAAAGTAAAAACAGGAAATAAATCGAAGAAAAAGGGGTTAAGAGTTTTCTTGATAATTGTATTAGTATTACTAATAATCGGAGTAATATTCTTTAGTACAGTATTAGGTGTGTTATATAGCAAGTTGTCTAAAATCCAACATTATGAATTAGGTAATGTTGAAGTAAATGAGGGTGTTGAAGAGCAATTGAAGGGATATAGAAATATTGCATTATTTGGAGTAGATGCAAGAACTAATACTTACAAAAACACAAGAAGTGATATAATAATGATTGTAAGTTTAAATCAAGATACAAATGAAGTTAAATTAACATCTGTTTACAGAGATACATATATGTACATAGATGGACATGGATATGATAAAATAACACATGCATATGCGTATGGTGGACCAGAACTTGCAATTAGTGCATTAAATAAAAATCTTGACTTAAATATTAAAGAGTTTGTTACTGTTAACTTTAATGCAGTTATAGACATTGTTGATAGTGTTGGTGGTATTGAAATTGATGTTACTTCAGAGGAAGTAGGATATTTGAATAATTATATTGATGATGTAAATAAAGAAATGGGAAGACACGATTCACATATATCTGGTTCAGGACATAAAAAATTAACAGGTGCACAAGCACTTGCATATTCTCGTATTAGATACACAGCAGGTGGAGATTTCAAAAGAGCTGAAAGATCTAGAACAGTCTTAAACAAAACATTTGAAAAAGCAAAAAAACTTAGTGTTGGTCAATTAAATAAATTATCAGATATTTTATTACCTAAAGTATTAACAAATGTTTCATCAACAGAAATTATTGGAATGATTCCAAAGCTTGGATCTATTAAGGTTTCAGAGGGCGAAGGATGGCCATATAAGACTCAATTTTATAACAATGGAGTTTCTTATGTAGCACCAGTTACTCTAAAAGAAAACGTAAAACAATTACATGCTCACATGTTTGGAGATAACAATTACGAAGTAAGTAGTAAAGTTAAAGAATATAGCGATGGAATTATTAAAAAGACTGGATATAAGTAGAAAAATGAAGGACTATGTCGAAAGATGTAGTTCTTTTTTTATGAAAAATTATCATAAGTGATTTTATTTTTATTAACAATATGTTATACTAGAATACAAGAAAGGAGAGTGAATGAGTTGAGTGAAACACAAAAACAAAACATTCTAGATGTTGCTAATATAATGCGTAAGCTAAGTAACATTGAAACAAAAGCAATTAAAGAACTTGCTGAAAAAATGATAGATGCCAAGTTATTGTCAATGGCACCTGACGCTATATTAGAAAATATGGATGTAACAGAAAAACTAATGCTAATAGATGAACTTACATTGACAGATGAACAAAGAGAACAAGAAAGAAAAGAAGCAATATCATTTGAACAAGCATTACAGGAAGCGGGGTTGACAGCAGATGATTTACAAGATTAACATTAAAAGAAAAGCACAAAAGTTCATTGATAAACAAGAGAAGAAACAGCAGGTAAGGTTGTATAAAGCTATATATAATCTGCCTGCTGGTGATATTTATAAAATCTATTAATTTTAAATCAAAGAGTTTGAATCTTTAATTATTCAAAAACATTTTATTAAACAAATAACAAAAATCTTGCATAAAACCCATCTATGATATAAAATAAAAGCAAATAAAACTTTTACAAGGAGAAAATATGAAAAAAGTATTATTTATATCAAGCACAGGTGGACACTTAAGTGAACTTATGCAGTTAAAATCATTATTTTCAAAATTTCCATATTACATAGTAACTGAAAAAACTAAAAGTGATGAATATTTGGCAGAAGAATATAAAGGAAACATGTCATTTCTAGCGTATGGTACAAAGAAAAATCCATTTACGTATTTCTTCATATATTTTTTTAATATAATTAAAAGCTTAATTATATTTCTAAAACAAAAGCCAGATGTAATAGTAACAACAGGAACTCACACGGCAGTACCAATGTGCTATATAGCTAAAATATTTAGAAAAAAAGTAATATACATAGAAACATTTGCAAATAGAAATACAAAAACTCTAGCCGGAAGATTTGTATATCCAATTGCAGATGTATTTGTAGTGCAATGGATGGAAATGCTTAAAATTTACCCAAAAGCAGAGTATTGGGGGTGGATTTATTAATGATTTTTGTAACAGTTGGAACTCAAGATAAGCAGTTTAGAAGATTGCTTGAAGAAGTAGAAAGATTAATAAAAAATGGAAAAATAATAGATACAGTTATTGCTCAAATTGGTAACACAAAGTTTAAAACAGATTTAGATAGTAAACATATGCATTTAATAGAATTTACAACACAAAGAGAGATTGAGGCACTTATTCAAAATGCAGATTTAATAATTACTCATGGTGGTGTTGCAACTATAATTGAAAGCCTAAATATGAACAAAAAAGTAATTGCTGTTCCAAGACTTAAAAAATATAAGGAACATGTTAATGATCATCAATTACAAATTGTTGAAAATTTTAATCATAGCGGATATATTATTGGTACAACAGGTGTTGAAGGTATAGAGAATGCTTTAGAAAGAGCTCAAGATTTTGTTCCAAAGAAGTATAACAGCAATAATGAAAAATTTGTTGAAAAATTAGTAAATAGTATTATATAAAAATGTTATTATGTAAAAGAAAATGTTTACAAAATGGCAAAAATGTGAAATAATAGAAAAAAATCCAGGAGGCATTTTTGTATGAGTACTAATGAAGATTTAATTAATAGTTTAGAGTGGAGTAATAATATTAAAAATAAAGGGGAAAAAGAAGTTTTAGCTAGAAAAATTGCATCCAAAGTTAAAGATGGGGATGTGATTAGTTTTGGTTCTGGCACAACTTCTTTTTTAGCTGTTAAGGAGATTGCCAAAAAATGTAATGAAGAAAACTTAAACATTATTGCTATACCAACTTCTGACCAAATAAAACAGCTATGTGATTATTTAGAAATAAAAACAGCCAATTTAGGGGATTATAAAATCGACTGGGGATTTGATGGCGCAGATGAAGTTGACCAGAACAATTGGCTAATAAAAGGCCTTGGGGGTGCTTTATATAAAGAAAAAATGAACCTAAAGCAATCTCCTGTAGTCTATATACTGGTAGATTCTTCTAAAATGGTAAACTTTTTAGGTGAAAAATGTTCAGTTCCAGTTGAATGTGATATAGATAAAATAGAATATGTTGCTAAAGAATTAAAAAAATTAGGTGCAAAAGAATGTGTTGTAAGAACTATAAATAGAACAAGTGATTATTTTATTACAGACAATGGAAAAAACATTATAGATGCTAAATTCGAAAAAATTACTGAAGATATGGAAGAAAAAATAAATGAAATAGATGGTGTATTGGAAAATGGATTGTTTATTGGATATAAAAACGTGGAGGTAATTAGTTGTTAAAATGAAAACAGGAATAGTTATTTTGAATTATAACGATAGTAGCACAACAGTAGAAATAATCAATAGAATTAAAAATTATAATGTTCTGGATTTAATAGTTGTTGTTGATAATAAATCTACAGATGATTCATATACAATTTTAAAAGAATACGAAAATGAAAAAATAAAAGTTATTCAAGCAGATAGCAACAACGGTTATGGTGCAGGAAATAATATAGGTGCAAGATATCTTGCAGAAAATAATGTTGATTATATTATTATTTCAAACCCTGATGTTATTTTTGAAGAAGCGGATATAATAAATTTGTGTACAAGCTTCGAGCAAGAAAATGTTGCAGTTGTGGCACCCACAATTAATGAGCATGGCAATTTAAATAGAGGGTGGAAGTTTAAAGGAGCTATATGGGATGCATTTTCAAATATTAATTATGTTGGAAGACTATTTAAGAAAAAACAGTTATATCCACAAGAGCATTACATAGGTAAATCTTCAAAAGTTGACATTGTTTCAGGATGCTTTTTTATAATTAGAAAAGATGTTTTTGAAAAAATAGACTTTTTTGATGAAAAATTGTTTCTATATTATGAAGAAAATGTTATAGCTAGAAAGATTCAAAACATTGGAATGGACATAATTGTAAGAAATGATGTTACAATAATTCATAACCATTCAGTTAGTATAAATAAAACTTATAATAAAATTAGAAAGTTTAAAATTTTAGCTAGAAGCCAAAGGTATTTTCATAAGAATTATAATAATGTTGGACCATTTGGAATGGGAGCCTTATATACATCATATTGGGTTACACTAGCGATTTCTCATATATTGGGATTTTTTACAAAATAAAAAGAATAAAACTATATAAATTGAAGAATGGAGTGATAAAATGGAATTTTTTAGAAGTTTAAAAAATAACAGAAAACTAATTTGGCAATTAGGAAAAAATGAGTTTAAAAATAGATTTGCAAACACAGGGCTAGGAGCTATTTGGGGGTTCATACAGCCATTTATATTTATGCTAACATATGTAATTATTTTTCAATATATTTTGAAGGCGGGGTCACCAAAGGAGTATCCATATATAGTATGGTTTTTACCAGGAATGTCAATGTGGACTGCAATAAATGAATCAGTAATAAATGCAAGTGGTTCAATTAGAACATATAGCTATTTGGTAAAAAAAGTTGTCTTTCCAATAGATGTAATTCCTGTAATACCTATTATTTCAAGTGCTATTGTTTCTGCATTTTTATTGGCAATATCAATAATTGTTGGTATTATTTATGGTTATATACCAAATGTTTTATTATTAGTTTATATAATTTTTGCTATGTATTGTTTTGTACTTTCTTTTACAAGATTTACAGCTGCTGTATGCACAATGGTACCAGATTTTGCTCAATTATTAAATATATTAATGCAATTATTCTTCTGGTTTACACCAATAGTTTGGAATTTAGCAATGATAGACGAAAGTTCTATTATATCTAAGATTTTAAAATGTATGCCATTTACTTACTTAGTTTCAGGTTTAAGACAGGCATTTCATATAGATGATATTATTACTAGAAATTATGGATTATACACAATAGTTTTCTGGGTTATAACAATATTTATTTTCGTTTGGGGAAATTATATTTTCAAAAAGAATAAAAAGGATTTCGCTGATGTATTATAAAATTTGGAGGAAAAATAATGGTTGATGAAGAAAATGTTATTGAAATAAAAAATTTAACAAAAGAATATAAGATGTTTAAAAGAAAAAAAGATAGATTATTTGAAACAATTTTACCAGGGTATCAAAAACATTCAACTTTTAAAGCTTTGGATGATTTAAATTTAACTGTAAAAAAAGGTGAAATTTTAGGAATACTTGGTAAAAATGGTGCTGGTAAATCAACTCTTCTAAAAATAATTACAGGAGTTGTTGCACAAACATCTGGAGAATTAAATGTTAATGGTAAAATAAGTTCATTATTGGAATTGGGAACAGCGTTTAATCCAGAGTTAACAGGAATAGAGAATATTTATCAACATGGACAAGTTATGGGATTGACAAATGAACAAATTGAAAGCAAAAAACAGGAAATTATAGATTTTGCTGATATAGGCGAGCATTTATTTCAACCGGTAAAAACATATTCATCTGGTATGTTTGCTAGACTTGCTTTTGCGTGTGCAATAAATGTTGAACCAGATATTTTAATTGTAGATGAAGTTTTATCTGTAGGAGATATGTCATTTCAATTAAAATGTTTTAAAAAGTTTGAAGAATTTAAGAAAAAAGGAAAGACAATTTTATTTGTAACACATAATATTTCAGATGTTCAAAAAAATTGTAACAGAACTATTATTTTAGTTAAAGGTAAAAAGATTTTTGATGGAGATGTAAAAGGTGGTGTAGAACGCTATAAAAAACTTATTACAGGAAATCTAAAATTTGGAAAATCTGAAGATGCAGAAGAAAAAGATGCTGAAGAAGCTAAAAACGTTAGTGAGAATAAAATCGAAAAAAATCCTAAGTCTAATAATTCTAAAACTAAAACATGGAAAGAGAACTTTAATGAAAATCAAGAGATTATAGAATACGGAAATGGAAAAGCAGAAGTTATTGATTATGGAATTTTTAATTTAAATGGTGAGTTTGAAAGAACTATAAGCAATGACAAAGTAGTAGTTTTAAAGTCAAAAATAAGATTTAATGAAGATGTAGAAGATCCTATATTTACTATGACGTTAAAAGATTTTAATGGAAATGAAATATGTGGAACAAATACAGTAATTGAAAAAGTATATACTGGAAAATATAAAAAGGGAGATGTTGTTATAGCAAAATTCAAACAAAGATTTAATATTACACCAGACAAATATACTATTTCATTCAGTTGCACAAGATATACTCCTAACGGAGATTTAGAGGTTTTGAATAGAAAATATGATGCACTACTTGTTGAAGTACTTAGCACAAAAGAAGTTGTTGGTATGGTTAGATTAGATTCAGAAATAGAGGTAGAAAAAGTGGAGGAATAATCTTTATGAAAAAAGGCTTTTTTAAATTTTCATTGATTTATTTTTTTGTAGTTTTAATATTAGTGTTAATATTGTTTGCTGTAAGTAAAGGCAGAAAAAATGAAGAATATGTTGAATGTTTATCTTTAATACAGGTATCTCCTCAAACCCCATGTCAGATGATGGGATATGTTATAATTACAGAAAATGATAAAATTATTGTAGTCGATGGTGGAACAGAGGGAGATGCAGATAATCTAGCAAAATATATAAATGAGCATGGTAAAAAAGTAGATTATTGGTTTATTACACATCTTCATAATGATCATGCAGGTGCTTTATATAAAATTGTTAATACAACTGATATTGAAATTGACAATATATATGTTTCTGCCAATGATAAAAATTGGTATATTGAAAATGAACCTAAAAGAGCTAAATTTTCTACAGATTTTATAGATATGTTAAGTGAATCAAGAATAAAAGATAAAGTAAGGGAACCATATTTAAACGAAAAAATATATTTTGACAATATTGAAATGGAGATTTTAGGAATTAGAAACCCAGAAATATTAACAAATTGTGGGAATAATCAAAGTATGGTTGTTAAGTTTTCATATCATGACAAAAGTATATTATTTTTAGGAGATACTGGAGTTGAAAGTGGAGCTAAACTTCTAGAAAATCAAAGGGAAAAACTAAAAAGCAATATTGTACAAATGGCACATCATGGACAGGCTGGTGCTGACTTCGAATTATATAAAGCTATAGATCCAGAAACTTGTTTGTTCCCAACAAGTGATTGGATATGGGATAATTATGATGGAACTTTGAAGATTGATGAAACTAAAGCTTGGATTAAACAGCTAAATGTTAATAACATATATGTTGCAAAGGATGGAGATCAGGTAATTAAATTAAAATAAAGGAGATAATTATATGGAAACAATCGATATATTGTTAGCTACATATAATGGTGAAAAATACTTACGAGAACAAATTGATAGTATTTTACAACAAACATATAAGAATATTAGATTAATAATTTCGGATGACTGTTCAAGTGATAATACTATGTCTATTTTAAGAGAGTATGAAAAACGAGATGAGCGTGTAATTGTATATAGTCAACATAATAATCTTGGAGTAATAAAGAATTTTGAATTTCTCTTAAGTAAGGTTGAGAATGAATTATATATGCTTTCAGATCAGGATGATATTTGGTTGTCAGATAAAGTAGAAAAAACATATGATGAATTGAAAAAAAATAATGCAGATTTAGTATATACTGATTTAGAAATTGTTGATGCAGATTTAAACACTATAGACAATTCTTTTAATAGATATATGAAATTAGATGATAAAATAAAAAATACTCTAAAAAATACGAATATGTCGCAATATCTATATAATACTGTAACAGGTTGTACAATAATGTCAAAGAAAAAGTTTATAAAAGACATGCTCCCAATTCCAACAGAGTCTAAATTTATTTTACATGATACATGGATAGCTTTATATGTTTCTTTAAATGGGAAAATATTTTATTTAAATAAACCAACTATAAAATATAGACAACATGAAATTAATCAAGTAGGTATTAGGAAAAAAGAAAAAAACTGCAATACTTTTGAGGAATACAGAAATACATTTATTAATTCTAAAATTGAACTTTTTGATGTTTATATTAAAAATGGTAATATATTTCCAGAAGAATTTAAAAAACTAAACAAAGAATCTTATGATTATTTTAAATATATAAAGGATAAAAAATATATTGCAATGAGAAAAATTAAGACATTCCATAAGCTTTACAACTATGAAAATTTCAAAAATTATATTGGAAATTTAATTATACTTAATGTACCAATAATTGCAAAAATTGTATATAAAATGAAGGAAGTGAGTAAATAGAATGGATGTAAATATGGAAAGAGAAATGATTTATAAAAGCAATGATATTAATATTGTTATGGCATTATCGGAACTAAGAAAAAATATTATAGGTTGGTTCCCAATTAGAGAAGATGCCGATATATTAGAGATTGGTGGAAATTATGGTGAAATAACAGAGGAATTATGCAGAAAAGGCAAAACTATTACTGTTGAACCAGATACAAGTAAAGCAGAATTAATATATGAAAGGCTAAAAAAGGTTTCAAATCTTGAAATTATATCTAAGAAATTAAATGAAATTAAATTTGAAAAAAGTTTTGATTATATTACTTTAATAGGATGTTTGGAAAATATAGACAGTCTATATGGCGAATATAAAGATAGTTCTGAAGCATTTTTTGAATTACTTAAATATTTGAAAACTTTGCTTAAACCATCTGGAAAAATTTTATTAGCATTTGACAATAAGTATGGTATAAAATATTGGGCCGGAGCTGTTAATAATAGAGATGAGAATGCGTATAAAGCAGTATTTGATGAAAAAAATATTTTGTATAAGGATAAAGTTCAAGAAATAATAAAAAGTGCCGGATTTGATAAAATGAAATTTTATTATCCATTACCTGATTATAAGTTAGCTAATGTGATATATTCAAGTGATTATTTACCAAAACCAAATGAAGCTAAATTGCGATATTATGCTTATTACAATGATTATTCAAATATTATTTTTAATGAAATAGGAGCGATTAATACGTTAGCAAAAGATGGAAAATTTGAAGATTTTGCTAATTCATATTTTGTTGAAATCTCTAATGATGGAAATTTGTGTGATACAAAGTTTGCTTCATTTAATAATTTAAGAAAAAGAGAAAAAAGACTTTTAACAAGAATTGTTGGAGATAAGGTTTATAAAGAGAGCATAGAAGATGAATCAAAACAATTTATGGACGAATATTTGAATAATCTTGAAAGAATAAAAATGCTTGGTTTTAACTCATTGGAAGAAATTGAAGATAATAAAGTCGTTAGTCCATATTTGGATTATATGACTTTAACAGAAAAATTGGTTGAGTATGCTAAAAAAGAGAATATTAGTTTGTTTTATGATACTATAGGTGATTGGTATGAAAAAATAAAAAATCTTTTGGGCATAACTCAAAATGAAGATAGTGAAGGTAATAAATCTGATTTGAATTATACAAGCAATGGATTTATTGATTTGACTTTTGACAATGTTTTTGTTAATAATAATGAGTATTATGTATTTGACCAAGAATGGTTTAAATCCAATATTCCAGTTGAATTTATTTTGTATAGATCTATATGCAACATGTATGAATATAATCCAGAGTTGAATAAAATAGTTGATAAAAATGATGTTTTAAATAAGTTTAATCTTTCAACACATGAAGACTATTTCAAAGAACTTGAGGAACAGTTTAGAAATGAAGTGACTGATAGTGAGATTGTAGAGTTTTATAATTCAACATATAAAAATGTATTATATTTAAATGATTTAGTTAATAATTATAAAGAGATGATAAACAATAATGAAAAACTTAAAGAAAACGTAAATTATTTCATTGAAAATGAAAATAAATTAAATGAAAAAATAAATGAATTAAACAAAATTATTGAAAGTCAGAATGAAGAATTAAATACTGAAAATAATAAAATAAATAAGCTTAATTCAGAATTAATGGAAATTAAGAAAACAAAAACTTGGAAACTAATTAATTATTTTAAAAGGAATGGTGAAGATGATAGGAGATAAATTAATATCAGTAATTGTTCCATGTTACAATGTGGAACAATATTTGGAAAAATGCTTAAACTGTCTATTAAATCAGACATATAAAAACTTATCTATAATAGCAATAGATGATTGCTCAACTGATAATACATACGAGGTTTTAAAAAGATTTGAAAAAGAAAATCCAAATAAGATAAAAGTATATAAAAATGAGTCAAATTGCGGGTTGGCAGCTACAAGAAATAAAGGAATAGATTATGCTAAATCTGAGTGCATTGGTTTTATAGATCCAGACGATTTTGTAGATTACAATTATTATGAAGAGCTTATAAAAGCTATGGATAGCAATGACGCTGATATTTCTGTTACAGATTTAGTTTTGGCAGATGAAAATGGTACAGAAATAAGTGATATACAAAGAGGTTGCATAAACAAAGAAAATGTTACTAAGTTAAATGTTATAGATAATGGATTAGCTGCATCTGCATGCAATAAGCTTTTTAAGAAAGATATAATTGAAAAACATAAATTTTTAGAAGGAAAGATTAATGAAGATGTTGCTGCTGTTATACCTGCTATAATGCATTCAAATAAACTTGCTTATACTGATAAAACTAAATATTATTATGTGCAAAGATGTTCTTCTATTCAAAATTCATCTTTTTCAGAAAAAAGATTTCAAATGTTTGATGCAATTAGAACATGTTTGGAAAGAATTAAAGATGTAGAAGATTATGAAATATATAGACAAACAATATTATTTCATCAATGTTTAATGCTTTATATTTTTGTTATATGTAATTTAAAAGATAAAAAAGAAAGAAAAAAATATATTAAATTATTTATAGAAAAGAATAAAGAAACTCAAATAGAAAACAACTGGTTAATTCCAAGATTTTTAAATACGCAAAGTAGAATATATAAAGTTTACTATTATTTGTTAATTAAGTTATTAAAATTGAAATCAGCAACTTTAATTAATACAGTAATTTCTAGTAAAAACCTTTTTTACAAAGGAATTGATAAGTTAAGAGCTATAAAAAGAAAAATGTTCAATCCAAAAGTTATTAAGGAAAACATAACATTAGATGATATAGAAAAGCTTGCAAAGAAACAACAAAGTAAAAAAACAGAAAAGATTAGTGTATCAGCTGTAATACCAAATTATAATTATGAAAAGTTTTTATTACAAAGAGTATATAGTATTCTTAATCAAACAAAAAAAGTTGGAGAAATAGTATTTTTAGATGATTGTTCAAAAGATAACAGTAGAGAACTTATTGATCAAATCGTTGATAGAATTAGCAAATATATTAAAGTTAAAAAAGTGTACAATGAGCAAAACACAGGAATAGCATTTAAGCAATGGCAAAACGGTTTCAACATAGCCGAAGGGGATTATGTTTGGATAGCAGAAGCGGATGATTATTGTGATAAACATTTATTGGAAGTTTTATTAAAAACAATAGAAAAAGATCCAAACATTAGAATTGCTTATGTAGACACAGCTTTTATTGATAAAGATGGAAAAGTATTTTTAAAAACAATAAAAAATGAAATTGATATAAGAAATACTGGCCATTGGAATTCAGATTTTATAAATAATGGACTTGAAGAACTTAAAAATTACACCTTTTTAAACTGTACAATAGCGAACGTATCATCATGTATAATTAAAAAAGATAATTATGATGATATATTTGAAAAAGCTATAAAATACAGACAAGCAGGGGATTGGGTTGTATATGCAAATGTTATGATAAAAGGTGATATTGCATATGTTGATAAGCCATATAATTTCTACAGAGTTCATGGAGCAAATATTACAAGTACAATGAAAAAACAAAAGCACTTAGATGAAATTATGAGCATTCATAAAGAAATTGGTGAGCTAATAACACTACAAGATTGGCATTATGTAGAACATCAAAAAAGGTATGATTTCTTAAAGAAGGTGTGGAGGCTAGATTAAGAATGAGAAACTTAATAATTATTATTGGAATTGCCATATATATTGCTATAATTTTTGGAGTGTATAAAGTAATTGTTAAAGCTAATTTTAAACACAAAAAAATAATTGTTAGTTTAATATTTGCGATTATTACAGTTATTCAAATAATATGTGCAATAAATTTTCAAAGTAGACCAATTTGGGATTTTCCGGTTATTCAAGAATTTGCCAGAGATTTTAACAGAGAATATTTGTGGGGATATGAGTATATTGCACAATATCCCAATAATCTATTTTTGTATGGTATTTTTAAGGTAATGTATAAGCTGGCAAATTTAATAGGCTTTTATAATTATGATTTAATTGGAACAATGTTTAATATGTTATGCATAGATTTAGCGGCAGTGTTTACATTTCTTACTGTAAAAAAAGCATTTAATAGTTATAATAAAGGAATTTTTGCATTAATTATATTTACAACAATATCTCCAATATTTATATATACTTGTATTTATTATACAGATACTTTAAGCATGTTTTTTGCTCCATTAATGATTTATATTTTCCTATTCATAAAAAATGAGAAAAATATTAAGAAAAATATTGCATTTTCATTATTGTTGGGGGCAATAACTGTAATTGGAATGATGTTAAAAATGACAGTTATAATTGTATTAATTGCTATTATTATTAGATTGATATTTAGTTCAACTAAAGCTATGCATAAAATAGTTACAATATCTTCAATTATTGTAATAATGGTATGCATGATGTTATGTAAAAGTTTTGTTACAAAAAAATTGTATGAAAGATATGATATAAATAAAGAAGAACAAATTCCTTATACTCATTGGGTAATGATGGGATTAAAGGGAAATGGTGGTTATAACGAAGAAGATTTTCAGTATACAAAATCTTTTAAAACCAAGGAAGAGAAAACAACAGCCAATATTGCTGAAATACAAAATCGTATTAGCGATATTGTAAAAACTAAGAATTTTAAATTTGTAATGAATAAATTTTTATATGTTTGGGGTGATGGAACGTATTTCTGTTTAAACAAAGTAGTTTATAAATTTGGTGATACAAAAACAGCACTAATACATTTCCAAGATAATTGGAAAGTTAAAACATATTTGGATTTAGCACAAATAAGGCATATATCAATGTTATTATTGATTTTAATTTCTTACTTTATTTTTATAAAGAGAAAAAAAGGAGAGAATGCAAAAGATGTAGAAATAATATCTAAGTTAATTGTCTTGGGAACAGTTGCCTTTTTTATGATTTGGGAAGCTCGTTCAAGATATTTAGTAAATTTTATTCCTATATTAATTATATGTGAGATATATGGAATTGATAATATAATCAAGAAATTTGAATTAAGAAAAATAAAAATGTTAAATGAAGGGAAGAGAAAATAATAAAATGCATAATGTTTTGTATATAGTAGTTCCTTGCTATAATGAAGAGGAAGTTTTAGAATTAACAACTGAACGATTGACAGAAAAAATGGAGAGTTTAATAACAGATGGAATTATAGATAAAAATAGTAGAATAATGTATGTTAATGATGGTTCAAAAGATTCTACTTGGAGTATTATAAAAAAACTAAATGAGCAAAACCAATATGTTGTTGGTGTCAATCTATCTAGAAATAGAGGACACCAAAACGCATTATTAGCTGGTCTTATGACAGCAAAGGAATATGCAGATATTGTTATAAGCATGGATGCTGATTTACAAGATGACATCAATGTTATTGATAAATTTATAGAAAAATATAATTCTGGTTGTGATGTTGTATATGGAGTAAGAAGTTCAAGAAAAAAAGATACATTTTTCAAAAGAAACACTGCTTTGTTCTTTTATAAATTAATGAATAAATTAGGTGCAGAGGTAGTTTATAATCACGCAGATTATAGACTTATGAGTAAAAGAGCACTTAATGAATTAGAAAAATACAAAGAAGTTAATTTATTCTTAAGAGGTATTATTCCACTTATAGGTTTCAAAAGCGATACTGTTGAATATGTGCGTAATGAAAGAGCTGCAGGTGAATCAAAATATCCATTAAAGAAAATGATAAATTTTGCAATGGAAGGAATTTTATCATTCTCAATAAAGCCTATTAGAATGATTACAATATCTGGAATTACAGTTTTTATCGCAAGTTTAATATATATGTTATATATAATTATCAGTTCTTTTGTAAGAAATGATTTCGTTCCAGGATGGGCTACAATAATTACTTTAATATGTTTATTCAGTGGATTTCAAATTTTATGTATTGGAGTGATTGGAGAGTATATTGGAAAAATATATAGTGAGACTAAGTCAAGACCAAGATATATTATACAGGATTTTATTTCAAAATAGTTGTAATACAAAAATCTATAATTAATTGCTTGTACTATATTTTATTTGATGATATTATAGAATAAGTAAAAAAGGAGGAACCTGAAATATGAAAATACTAATTACAGGAGCAAAAGGAATGCTTGCACAAGCTGTAAGAGAAAAATTTGAAAAGGAAAATGAATTAATACTTACAGATGTACAAGATTTAGATATAACAAACGAGCAAGCAGTAAAAGATTTTGTAGCAAGTGTAAAGCCAGACTACATTATAAACTGTGCAGCATATACAGCAGTTGATAAAGCTGAAGAAAATGAAGAATTAGCTGAAAAAATAAATGCTGATGGACCTAAAAATTTAGCGCTAGCAGCCAAAGAAAATAATGCTATACTAGTACATGTTAGTACAGATTATGTTTTTCCAGGAGATTTAGATGTTGAAAAAGCATATACTGAGGAAGATGCAACTGGTCCAGTTACAGCATATGGTCGTACAAAATTACATGGAGAACAAGCAATAGCTAATAATTGCGATAAATATTACATATTTAGAACAGCATGGTTATATGGTGAAGGAAAGAACTTTGTAAGAACAATGTTAACATTAAGTGAAACACGTGATGAAATAAGTGTGGTTTGTGATCAACATGGAAGCCCAACATATACAGAGGACTTAACAAGTATTATATATCAAGCTATAGAAAAGAAAATTCCATTTGGATTATATCATTCAACAAATCAAGAATTTACAACATGGAGTGAGTTTACTAAAAAGATTTTTGAATTATCAAATGTATCAACAAAAGTCAATCCAATAACATCTGAAGAATATTCAAAACAATATCCAACTTCAGCTAATAGACCTAAAAATTCACAATTATCTAAAAACAAATTACTTTCAAATGGAATAGAAATTCCAAATTGGGAAGATGCACTAAAAAGATATCTAAAAAAAGAAGGAAGAATGTAAATTTAAATGCAGAACAGAAAGGAAGTAGATTTTATGAAGAATAGAAAAGGTATAATTTTAGCAGGTGGAAGCGGAACTCGTTTATATCCATTAACAATTGCTATTTCAAAGCAAATAATGCCAGTGTATGATAAACCTATGATTTATTATCCATTATCAGTTTTAATGAATGCTGGAATAAAGGATGTATTAATAATTTCAACTCCAAGGGATGTAATTACTTTTGAAAGTTTATTAGGGGATGGATCTCAATGGGGAATGCATTTTGAATATAAAGTTCAAGAAAAGCCAAATGGACTTGCAGAAGCATTTATAATAGGAGAAGACTTTATTGGAGAAGATAATGTTGCAATGATTCTTGGTGACAACATGTTTTATGGTGAGAGATTAAATAAAGTTCTTAAAAATGCAATGGAAAGAGAAGATGAAGCTACAATATTTGGATACTATGTAAAAGATCCAACTGCATATGGAGTTGTTGAAATAGATAAAGATGGAAAAGCCATCTCAATAGAAGAAAAACCTGAAAAACCAAAGTCAAATTACGCAGTTCCAGGCTTATATTTCTATACAAATGATGTAATAGAAATAGCAAAAAACGTAAAACCATCTGCCAGAGGAGAATTGGAAATAACATCTGTAAATGAAGAATACATGAAATTAGGCAAATTAAAAGTTGAAAAACTTGGAAGAGGAATGACATGGTTTGATACAGGTACACATGATGCATTACTAGAAACAGCAAGCTTTGTACAAACAATTCAAAAAAGACAAGGACTTCAAATAAGCTGTCCAGAAGAAATCGCATTTAAAAACGGATGGATTAATGCAGAGCAATTATTAGAATTAGCACAAAAATATATGAAAACAGATTATGGAAGATATTTAAAAGATTTAGCAGAAAACAAATTTGGAGAAGAATAATTGCACAATTGGGGACGCGTCCCAACTATGCAAAAACGAAAGGATGATAAAAAATGGGGAAATTCAAAAGAACAGATACTTCAATTGAAGGAGTATGTATAATAGAACCAACTGTTTTTGGAGATAACAGAGGATACTTCATGGAAACATATAGTAAAGCTGATTTTGAAGAAATAGGATTGAATTACGATTTTGTACAAGATAATCAATCAAAATCAAAAAAAGGAGTGTTAAGAGGATTACATTTCCAAAAAGAAAATACTCAAGCAAAACTTGTAAGATGTATTAAAGGTGAAGTATTTGATGTTGCAGTAGATTTAAGATCAGGAAGTGAAACTTATGGAAAATGGGAAGGCGTTATATTAACAGAAGAAAACAAAAAAATGTTTATGATACCAAAAGGATTTGCACATGGATTTTTAGTTTTATCTGATGAAGCAGAATTTGCATATAAATGTGATGATGTTTATAATCACTCAGCTGAAGGTGGGTTAAAATTTGATGACCCAGATGTAAATATAGTTTGGCCAATGGGAGACTTGAAAAAAGAAGATTTAATTACATCTGAAAAAGATGCATTATGGCCATCATTAAAAGAATTAAAGGAAACAGATTTATTTAAAAATTTATAAATTGAAACATTTTGAAACATTTGGGGACGGTCTTAAAATGTTTCAAAAATGACACAAAACAAGACCGTCCCCAAATGTTTCAAAAGAAAGGGAGAATAAATATGAAAAACATATTAGTAACAGGTGCGGCAGGTTTTATAGGAAGCAATTTTGCAGAATTTATGGTTAACAAACATCCAGATTATAATATTGTTGTATTTGACAAATTAACTTATGCTGGGAATATGGACAATCTTAAGAAAGTTCAAGACAAAATAACTTTTGTGCAAGGGGATATTTGTGATTTAGAAAAAGTTACAGAGACTTTTGAAAAATATAATATTGATAGCGTTGTTCATTTTGCGGCTGAATCACACGTTGATAATAGTATTAAAACACCATTTATATTTACTCAAACAAATGTAATTGGTACACATACTTTATTGGAAGTTGCAAAAAGAGTATGGGGAGAAGGTTCACCAAATAAATTTGTACATATTTCAACAGATGAAGTATATGGAACACTTGGAGAAGAAGGATATTTCACAGAAAAATCTCCAATTCAACCAAATAGTCCATATTCAGCTTCAAAAGCGGGTTCAGATTTAATTGCTTTAGCATATCATGAAACATTTAAAATGAACGTTTCTGTAACAAATTGCTCAAACAATTATGGACCATATCAACACAACGAAAAACTAATTCCTCACATGATTAAACTTGCTTTAAATGATGAGAAATTACCAGTTTATGGTGAAGGATTAAATATTCGTGATTGGCTATATGTTGAAGATCACTGTGAAGCAATTGATTTAGTATTACATAATGGTAAAGCTGGAGAAAGATATAATATAGGTGGTCATAATGAAAAAAGAAATATAGAGATTGTTAAATTAATATTAAAACACTTAAATAAACCAGAAAGCTTAATCACTTATGTTGAAGATAGAAAAGGACATGATTATAGATATGCAATTGATCCTACAAAAATTAAAAATGAGTTAGGTTGGGAGCCTAAAACAAAATTTGAAGACGGAATTGTAAAAACAATAGATTGGTATTTAGAAAATAAAGATTGGTTAAAATAATAGAGGAAATATATGAAGAATTTAATTTTTAAAAAATTTAATATACTAGAAATTGTTCTAATTTTAAGTCCAATTATTGATATATTAATATCGGTATCTCAAAGAACGTTAAACATAGATATATCTTTAGGCCTTATTATAAGGTCTTTTCTTCTATTTTTTATGACAATGTTCACTCTAGTTAAAAGTAATTATAAGTATAAAAAGATAACCATAGCATATTTAGCGGTGTTTATTTTATATTCGATAGCATTTATGGCTAATGTTTATATAAATAAAGGAAGTTCATTTATTTTATCAGAAGCAAAAGGGCTAATAAAAGCATTCTATTTTCCGATTTGTATAATAACTGTATTAAACTATGTTGAAACAAAAAATTATAAAATAGATTTAAAATTGTTATTTTTTGTTATGATAGAATATATTTTACTACTATTTTTACCTAGTATATTAAACTTGGGATATGAAAGTTATGTAGAAGATAAAATTGGAACAATAGGTTGGTTTTTCTCAGCAAATGAGATAAGCAGCATATTTTCAATTTTGATTGTATTAATAGTTTTTAGTTATAAATATATAAAAAATATTGCAGTTTATTTTGGATTGATAATTATCAGTTTTTACACTGTTTTACAGATAGGTACTAAAATGCCTGCTGTTTCAGCAATAATTGCGATGTTAGCATTTGTAATGTTTTATTTGATTCAATATATAAGCACAAAAGATAAGAAACATATAAAATCATTGTGCGTTGGAGTAGGAATTATAGGCATTTTTTCTGTAATATTTATAACATCACCAGTAATGAAAAATTTTGATATTTATAAAAACTTTTTAATTGCAACAAGGGAAAAGCAAGAAGTAGTTGAATCAAATGCTGTTCCTGTCACAGAAAATGTTGTAGAAAATGTAGAAGAAAATACTACTATAAATGCAGATAATAATGAAAATCAAAATAATGCAAAACAAGAACAAAGTCAGAAACAAACTGAAGAAAAGATAGAAGACAAAAATCTTACAAACGATGAAATTGCTACAATAATACATAGTGGAAGACTAGATACAATGTCAGATATAAATGTAAAATTTATCAATTCAAATATTCTGAATAAAATAATTGGATTGGGTAGAATTGATATTGAAAATAATGATGAATTTTTAATAGAAATGGACTATTTTGATATTTTATATAATTTTGGCATTTTAGGGTTTATAATTTATTTCCTTCCTGCTATAATAATTGCAGTAATAGTAATTAAAAGAGTAATAAAAAATAAAATAATCTTATTATTAAAAGATGATTATAAGTTTTGCTATATTATTGTTATTTTAAATGGCTTAATATGTGCAGTTGCAGGGCATACTCTAGTCGCTCCTGCGGTAAACATCTATATTTCAATAGTATTAATACAATTATTTAGAGAATATGAATCAAAGGAGTTAATATGAAGATTACAATATTAGCACTCCATCTAGGATATGGGGGAATAGAAAAATTCATAAGTAATATTGCAAATATGTTTGAGGAAAATAATAAAGTGGAAATTATTTCAATATATAAATTATATGATAAACCACCTTTTTATATAAATCCTAATGTAAAAATTACATATTTATTAGAAGATATGAAACCTAATAGAGATGAGTTTTATGAAAGTTTAAAAAAGTTTAAAGTATTAGAACTTATAAAACAATCTTATATATCTCTAAAAATTCTGTATTTAAAAAAATATAAAATGAAACAAGCAATAAAAAAAATTGATAGCGATGTTGTAATTTCAACTATAGAACCACATAATAAACTTCTTTCTAAATATGGAAAGAAAGATTCAATTAAGATTGCAACAGAACATAACTATAAAAATGATGATAAAAAATATATAGACAATGTTGTAAAATCATGTAAAAATTTGGATTATTTAGTAATTGCATCAAAGCAATTAGCTAATAGTTATTCAAAAAAGATGATGAATAGTAATTGTAAAGTTATAAATATTCCACTAACTTTAGATTGTATGCCTGAAAAAACATCTGAATTAAACAATAAAGTTATAACATATATAGGAAGATTATCTGAAGAAAAAGGAGTAATAGATTTAATTGAGGTTTTCAAAAAGATACATGATAAAGATGATGAGTTTAGATTAAATATAGTTGGAGATGGAGAATTAAAAGAAAAAATGATTCAAAAAATATCAGAAAACCATCTTGAAAATTGCGCTTTCATGCAAGGCTATAAATCAAAGTCTGAATTGGAAGAAATAATGTTAAATACATCAATTGGAATTAATACATCATATACAGAATCATTTGGACTAGCTTTAATGGAAACATTTAGTTATGGAATTCCTTGCGTAGCTTTTAGTTCTGCTGAGGGTGCAAAGGAAATAATAGATAATGATAAAAATGGTTATATTATAGAAAATAGAAATTTTGAGGAAATGGCAAATAAAGTTGTAGATTTAGTTAATAATAAAAATAAATTGACTATATTTGGAAGAAATGCCAAAGAAAAAAGTGAACAGTTTGAAGTTAGAAACATAAAAGAAAAATGGTTCAATTTAATAAACAAATAATAACAGAAAAGTATAAAATAAGGTGAGGTGAACCCTATGTGGGGAGACATATCAATAGCATTCCTATTAGCCTTTGTAACAGCATTTGTAGTAACACCATATACAATAAGGCTATCAAAAAGATTAGGAGCAATAGACAAACCAGAAAAAAGAAGAATTAATCTAAGTCCAATGCCGAGACTTGGAGGAATAGCAGTAATTATAGGATTTTTATTATCATGCACATATTTACTAATAATTATGACACTTGAAAAAACATTCTTTCCATTTGGAGAAGAACAGTATTTTCATAAACTAATTGGAATATTATTAGGAATATTAGTGCTTGCAGTGTTCTGCTTTATAGACGACGTAAAAGGACTTCCGGCAATTGCAAAATTAGTTGGCCAAGCTATAGCAGCTATAATTGTAGTATCATTTGGAACACAAATTGATAATGTAAATATTCCATTTTTCGAGCAAACATTACACATCAATAATAGTGTATATATCTATATTTTATCTGTAGGCTGGATAATCGGAATTACAAATGCAATTAATTTAATAGATGGATTGGATGGGTTATCATCAGGAATAACATTAATATCATGTTTTTCATTGATAATAGTTTTCACAATGAACCAATCACCTATAATATCAATAATTTTAATAACTGCATTAGCAGGTGCAATAGTTGGATTTATGCCATATAACATTCATCCAGCAAAAACATTTATTGGTGATATAGGGGCTCAGTTTTTAGGGTTCTCACTTGCAGTAATATCAATTCTTGGAACAGCTAAAACATATACACTTTTAGTATTGATTTCACCATTAATTATATTAGCAATTCCTATTGCTGATACATTATTTGCAATAGTTAGAAGAGTGATAAAAGGTAGATCAATTAAGGCAATTTTTTCACCAGACACAGGGCATTTACATCATAAATTAATGAAAAAAGGATACACTCAAAAACAAGCAGTTTTAATTTTATATGGAATTAGCGCTTGTTTTGGAATGTTTGCAATCATATTGCTAGAAAGTGGAATATGGAAAGCAATTTCATTTGCATTAATGATTATTGCTATTATTGCGATTGGTTATAAAGAATTTATGAGAGCTAAGAATGATAAGGATTAAATGATAATTTTTGTTAAGAGGGATTTTAATGGATGAAATAAAAGAAAAAGAAGTTGAAGTTAAAGCACAAGTAGAAGAAAATCAATTAGAAGGAAACACTATAAAAGAAGATAATCAAGAGAAAATTGAAAAAAAAGAAAACAAAGTTTTAAAAGTAATTAAAACCATATTTCAAACCACATTTCAAACTCGACTAATCGTTGTTTTAACTGGAGTTGCATTGCTTTTAAAAACTCTTTTATTATATAAAACTCAAATATTTAAAATAGAACCATTAAAACCGGAATACATTCAAATGGCAGCAGCTTTTGTATGTCTATTATTAACGTTACCAATGTTGTTAAAAGATAAATTAAGATTTTGGTGTACTATAATTATAAATTTATTAGTAAGTATATTACTGTTTGTTAATGCATTATATTATTCATATTCAGCCAACTTGGTTTCAATTTCTCAATTATCAAATTTACAATATGGAAGAGAAATTTCAATAGCATTACCAAACTTATTACATATAGGTCATGTATTATATTTTATTGATATAATCGTGGTAATTATATTATTTTTCGCATTTAGAATTAAAATAAAAAAACATAGCATAAAGGCATATATTGTTGGAGTGGTATACTTGTTATTAATGATATTTGTTGTAAGCAAGCCAATTTCAGAATGGATTAAAGAGGCTGAAACACATCAATATAACAAGGTTCAACAAATAGAATTTTCTAGTATATTCGGATATCATTATTTAGATTTTAGAAATAATATTGACATGAAAAAGAATGTTAAATATAAATCAAAATCAGAGATGATGAAGGCATATGGTTCTTTAAAGGATAAGTATACAGATAAATATACTTTAGAATACGATTTAGCAGGAATTGCTAAAGACAAAAATGTTATTATAGTGCAATTAGAATCAGTTCAAAACTTTGTTGTAAATAGAAAAATAAATGGAAAAGAAATAACTCCAAATTTAAATAAATTTATAAATGAAAATATAGAATTTACAAATATGCAAAACCAAAGTTATTCATCAACAGCCGATTCAGAGTTCACAGTAATGAATTCAATCTATCCACTAGAAAATGGAATGTGCTTTGCTCAATATCCATCAAATGATTATGATAATATGTATTCTAAATTTAAAGAAAATGATTACACAACTACATATATTCACGGAAACGAAGGTTCATTCTGGAACAGACAAGCTGTATATTCTAGATTGAACATAGATAATTTATTATTTGATAATGTATTTGATTCTGATGTTGAAAGAATAAATAACTATGTATCAGATGAAGCTGTTTATAGAAAAGTAATTGATGAAATAAAAACTTATGACGGCAAATTTATGGTTAATATAGTAGCTGCATCATCACACACAGCATTTGATTTACCTGGATTACAAGATAAATACAAAAAGGTAAACATCGATGTAGGTGACGAGTATAGAGGAATATACTTTGGTAATTATTTAGAGGCTGTAAATTATGCAGATTATGCTTTTGGAATATTTATTGATGAATTGAAAAAAGCAGGTTTATATGATGATACAGTAATTTTAGTATATGGAGATCATGCAGGACTTCAAATGTATAACTGGAAAATGCAAGACTTCATAAAAGAAGTAAAACCACTAAATGATATACAAACACAAATAAATTATTCAAACGTACTATGCGGAATGAAAATTCCAGGAGTGAAACCAATGAAAATAACAAAACCTACAAGCAAGCTAGATATGAAACCAACATTGATGGAAATATGTGGAATAGAAGATAAATTCTCATTAGGTCAAAGTTTATTTTCAAACAAAGACTTCGTATGTTTAAATAATGGGAAAATTATAACAGACAAATATTTTTATGATGGAAACTGGTATTCAATACAAACAGGAGAAAAATTAGATTTATCAAATATGCCAGAAGCGGAAGTAGAAAAACTAAATGATTATTGTAATTCACTACAAACAGAGTTGGACATTTCGCTTTCTACAAATATATTGAATTTGGTAAAATGACACATTTGGGGACGGACTTATTTTGTGTCAAAAATGACACAAAGAGGGACGGACATTGAATTTGTTGACCTGTCCCTGGCAGTGCAAAATGCACAGCCGGGACGCGTCCCAAACTGTGCAAGGGAGGATTTAATAAATTGGAAGATGACAGATTACTAAGACCAGAAGTTGAAGATTTTGGTGAGGAAAGATTAGAAACATCTTTAAGGCCAAGATTTTTAAATGAGTATATTGGTCAATCAAAAGTTAAAGAAAATATGAAAGTTTATATCGAAGCAGCCAAAAAGAGAAAAGAGCCATTAGACCATGTTTTATTATATGGACCTCCTGGACTTGGAAAAACAACTTTAGCTAATATTATTTCTAATGAGATGAATTCAAATATTAAAGTAACATCAGGACCGGCAATTGAAAAGGCAGGGGATTTGGCTGCATTACTTACAAATTTACAAGAATTTGATGTCCTTTTTATCGATGAAATTCATAGACTTAACAAAAATGTAGAAGAAATTTTATACCCTGCTTTAGAAGATTTTACTCTGGATATTATTATAGGAAAAGGACCAACAGCTAAGTCAATTAGAATTGATTTGCCAAAATTTACATTAATCGGTGCAACAACAAAGGCTGGAACTTTATCAACACCATTGAGAGATAGATTTGGTATTGTTGATAGACTAGAATTATATAATGTTGAAGATTTAGCATTTATAGTAAAACGTTCTTCTAAAATTTTAGGCATAGGAATAGATAATGAATCAGCAACAGAAATCGCAAGGCGTTCAAGAGGTACACCAAGAATTGCAAATAGATTGCTAAAACGCGTTCGCGATTATGCAGCAGTCTTAGGTGATGGAGATATTGATTTAAAAGTAACAAAAACAGCTTTAAACAGACTAGAAATAGATGAAATGGGTCTTGATGAAATAGATAGAAAATTGTTAGATGTAATGATTACAAAATATGGTGGTAGACCTGTCGGAATTGATACTTTAGCTACAACAATAGGGGAAGAGGTTGAAACACTGGAAGATGTTTATGAACCATATTTGATTCAAATTGGATTTATTTCAAGAACTGTTAGAGGAAGAATTCCATTACCTGCTGCGTATGAGCATTTGGGTTATGAAATACAGTAATAAAACGACGTATACAAGAGTAAAAAGCCGAAAAAGAATTGACAAAAAAACAAAATAATGCTAGTATAAAAAATGTTGGAGAAATTGTATAAGCTAGATTTTATAATCTTATTAGAGTCTAGCAAAAATGGATTTACTTGTTATTTTTTTCATTTTATGTTAGGAGTGTGAAATTTATGGCTAACATTACGAAAGAAATCAAGAAAACAGCAATCAAAAAAACAAGAAAGTATGTTAAAGGGTGGAAAAATAGAAGAAAAATTATTTCCGAAATTAAAGCCCTGGATTGCACCAAATCAGAAAATGATTTAGCAAATATTTTTTTTGAAAATGATTGCACAACTGTTCCATTAAGATTGTTTCAGATTAAAGACTGTTTTAAGTACTTCAAAAGATGGCTTGAAAAAGACTATAATGAGGCTTATAAGTCTGTGAAGTATTCAAATGTATTTATTGAAAATTTAAGCAGTATACGGGATAATGAACTTACTGATTGTGAAAACATGACATATCAAGCTATGTTGAAAGTTATTTCAGATGGTCAATTACAGTTAATTAATCAAATGAACTTTCACCATAATCAGTTAATTCTTGAGTATCAGAATGAGTGCTCGAAAGTAATTGATGAGGTTAAAATGGAAATAGCACAATTAGAAGTCAAAAGAGCAAAATTAAAACTGAAGCTTTTCTATTAAGTGGGATATTAAAGAAGTAAATCCAAGAGAAAAACAAATCAACAGCTGATCAGCTGTTGATTTGTTTTTTTATATATTAATAAAGTACGTTACCAATAAACTCTAAAATCAATGTTTTCAAAAATACAATCTTGTTTTTCTACATAATTTAAAAAATTCTCATCAATTTTACCATTTATTAGTTCATCATAAAACTTATTAAATCTTCCAACATGATCTTTAATTCTCTTTTTAGCATAATCGACCATAGTTCCGTTTGTAATAATAAACAACCAATCACTACTTTGAGCAAGCAAAACTTCTCTAGCGCATTGATTTAAAACACGAATCTTTAATTTGTCTGTCTCATTATAATAAGTGTGAGCAAGTTCAACCATTTTATCACCAATATGATGTAAATGTTTATGAACGTAATCATTTGAACCATTAAGCCACACTTCACTATAACCATTTGCACCCCAACTAGATCTACAAGGTGTACATTCCTGCATTACGGAATATTTCGCAATATATTCACTTGGAGTAATAAGCTCAAAATTAGATTTATTATAGTAAATTTTTTTAAACAAAATATACAACCAATAAGGACCTTCATACCACCAATGTCCATATAATTCCGCATCATAAGGGCATAGAATAATAGGTGGATTTTGAGTATATTGGCTCGCAAAATTTATTTGAGAAGTTCTACAATCGAAAAAGTGACCGGCTTGTTTTTCGGCAGAATCTTTAGCCAAATCTAAATCATAGTAATCTTTTTCTTCAGTTTTTCCAGTAATACGATAATATTTAATACCAGTATGAACCCTTACACCATTATGAGCAATATAAGGTTTTATATAATCATAATCAGCTTCATAACCAATATCTCTATAAAACTCGCGGTAATTAAAATCTCCAGGATAACCTATTTCAGAGCTCCATACTTGTCTAGAGGATTCAATGTCCCTACCAAATGCAACTATTCCATTAGGAGAAATAATAGGGGCAAAAGTTCCAAATAGGGGAGCAGGGTTGGCATATAAAATTCCATGTGATTCAGTAATAATATATTTAATGCCAAATTCTTTTAAATATTTATCAGCCTCTGGAACATAACCACATTCAGGAAGCCAAATTCCTTTAGGTTTTCTACCAAAGTATTTTTCATAAGTTTGAACACCAACAGCAATTTGTGCTTTTACAGCCTGTTCAGTTGTATATAAAATAGGGAAGTAGCCATGTGTTGCTCCACAAGTAATTATTTCCAAAACACCTAAATCTTGAAAATGCTTAAATCCACTAATTAGATTACATTTATATTTATCTTTAAAAATCTTTAAATCATTAGAATATCGATTAAAATAATAATTAGCTAATATATTTAGTTTTACATTATCTTTTGTACGCTCAATTTCCTTTTTAGCCAATTCGATATGTTGCTCTAAATATTTTATATATTTTTGTTGCAATAATTTATTATCAAGCATACAAAGAAGAGGTGGAGTTAAGGACATTGTAATCCTAAAATCTACCTCTTCATTAACAAGCAATTCAAAATTGGTTAAAAGAGGAATATAAGTCTCGGAAATAGCTTCGAAAAGCCATTGCTCTTCCAAATAATCATCACTTTCAGGATGATGTATAAAAGGCAAATGGGCGTGTAATACAAAACTTACATATCCTTTGGTTGTACTCATAAAAATATCTTCCTTTGCTAAAATTTAAATTGTGATGATGGATTGTTTAAAACATCTTCATCATACATATCTTTGTAAAATTTATAAATATCTTTTAAAAATTTAAAAGATTTAATGTTTTTCTTAATTATATTATTATTACTTGCATTTCTAAAAACAACAAATTCCTGTATTTTTTCAAATAGGATATGGTTATTAGGAGATTGAAGATTGTTTGATTTTGCAATATAAAGATAATCATCAGTGTTATCTTCATTATCTGTAGTATTATCAATAAATTTTCTTGCTAATTCTATATCAAATTTGCAGTCAGAATCTTCAGTATTTAAATACCAACAATTGGCAAAATCATTGATTTCAATTTCGTTTATCTTATTAAGAGTTAAATTATGTACTATTAAAACAGGCTTTGTTTTGCTGAAAAAATCTTCTCCATATTGTTTTTTAAAGCTTTCTATATCTTGTTCAGAAACTTCCCAGTATACAAAAAGAGTTTTGGGAGTTTGAGCTAAAAGTCTTACTACTGTATTTCCGTATTTGTATGGTAAATCATAATATTCTACAATTTGAACAGGAGGTTCTTCAACTGCCACAGCTTTTTTTGTTGCTCTTTTTCTTGTAGTTGTTTTCTTTGGAGTTTCGGCTTTTTTTGTTGTACTTTTCTTAGTAGTAGATTTTTTTGTTGTGGTTGTTTTAGAAGTAGTAGCTTTTTTTGATGTTGTATTTGATTTTTTTTCATCAGTAGCTTTTTTAGCAGTAGCCTTTTTTACAGTTGGTTCAACCTTTTTAGTAGTAGTTTCTTTTTTAACAGTATTTTTTTTAGTAGTAGTAGTTTTTTTAGTTGCAGTTTCTTTTTTTGTTTTTGTCTCTTTTTTTGGTGATACTTTTTTAGCTGCAGTAGATTTAGTTGCTTTTTCCTCAGCAGCTTTTTTTCTTGTAGAGCTTTTTTTCTCATCAATTATTTCATTTTCTTCAACTTTATCTTTTGCTTTTCTTGGCATAATTTCCTCCTTAGTATGATTCTCTAAATTTACTAGTATTATACTATACCATTGAAGCAAAAAAAACAATAGTAAATATGAAAAATTATGTTAAAAATTGTAGAAAAAATATATTGACTTTTAAAATAATCTTATATAGAATATTTGTAGAAAAAAAGGAAAAAAACTACTAATGATAAAGAAAAAATTGAAAGGAGCAAGGGGATAAAAATGAAGATTTTAATGTTAACTTGGGAGTATCCACCACGTATTGTTGGAGGAATTGCAAGAGTTGTACATGATTTATCTCATAAACTTGTAAAAGATGGAAATGAGGTAACAGTTGTAACATACAAAGAAGGCAATGTTCCGGAGTTCGAAAATGACAAAGGTGTTAAAGTATACAGAGTTGAAAATTACATGATTCATCCAAACAATTTTACAGATTGGATAATGCAAATGAACTTTACATTAACGGCAAAAGCAACTCAAATTATAAATGAACAAGGTCCGTTTGACTGTATACATGCACATGATTGGCTTGTAACTTATTCAGCCAAAACATTAAAAGATGCTTATCAAATCCCAATTGTTTCTACAATTCATGCCACAGAATCAGGAAGAAACAGTGGAATACATGATGATGTACAAAGATATATAAATGATACTGAATGGTTATTAACATATGAATCAAGCGAGGTAATAGTAAATAGTAATTATATGAAGTGCGAATTGCAAAGATTATTTGGTTTGCCATTCGAAAAAATAAATGTAATTCCAAATGGAATTAACTTAACTAATTTTAGTGGAATCGACAGGGATTACGACTTTAGAAGAAAATATGCAATGGATAATGAAAAAATTATTCTATATATTGGACGATTAGTTCATGAAAAAGGTGTTCAACACTTAATTTCAGCAATGCCAAAAATCATCAATGGATACAATGATACAAAATTGATAATAGGAGGAAAGGGTGGAATGTATGATGAACTAAAGGAACAAGCAAGAAATCTTGGAATAGAAAATAAAGTATATTTTACAGGATATCTTTCATCAAAAGAAGTGCAAAAGATGTATAAATGTGCTGATATTGCCGTATTTCCTAGCACATACGAGCCGTTTGGAATAGTAGCATTAGAATCAATGCTTGCAGGTATTCCAACAGTCGTTTCAGATATAGGTGGACTTAATGAGATTGTTGATCATGGAGTAACTGGAATGAAAAGTTATGCAGGAAACAGCAATTCAATTGCAGATTCTGTTTTAAGTTTATTATACAATCACCAATTATGTGATAATATTACGAAAAATGCAAAAGCTAAAGTAAAGAAAGAATTTAATTGGAACAAAATTGCTAAAGATACTTATTTTACTTATGAAAAGGCCATTTGCCAAACAATGGCAGAAAAACAAGCAAGAGAAATTGCACAAGAAAATGCACAAAAAACAGCAAAAGCCAACAATTCAGAAAAGGAAATTACAAAGTTGCTTGATTTCAAAAAGAAACATGCATATGCGTGACATTTGTGTGACACATTTGACATTTGACACGTTTGACACGTTTGGGGACGGACTTATTTTGTGTCAAAAATGACACATTCAGGGACGGTCTTAAAATGTTTCAAATTTATAAATAGGAGGAAATGAAAATGAATGTATATGATACAGCTAACAAATTAGCTTTTGAAATGAAAAACTCAGAAGAGTACAAGGCTTACAAAGAAGCAAAAGAAAAAGTAATGCAAAATCCAGAGATGAAAGAGAAAATAGAAGAGTTCGAAAAAATTAGATATGAATCACAAGTTTTAGCAATTCAAAAAGGTGAGGGTGATTCTGAAAAAATGCAAAAATTGCAACAACTTTATACTATTTTGGTTGAAAATAAAGAAATTAAGGAATATTTTGATTTAGAAGTGAAGTTTAATGTTATGGTTGCAGATGTTAATAAGATTATTGCTGAAGCAATTAAGGATGTTTTGTAGATAAATAAGCGAAGGTGTTGTAATCTTCGCTTATTTTACATTATTAGCAAGGAGGTTCTAAATGGAAATAATTGTTATATTAATATCATCAATAATAGTTCTTATACTATTCTTAATACTGTTTAAAGTAAGTTGGAAAAATCTTATGGCAATAAAAAAGTTAGGAGAAGACAAAGAATTAAACGAGATAACAAATGCGTTGCCTGATAATGAGCAAGTATGTAAAGATATATTATCTATGCTCGGAAATAAGAATGTAAAAATAAAAAATGGCGCAGATGATTCGAAAACAAGTTTATACATTGTTGCTACAAACAGTATATTAATTGCAAATATAAAGGACACTTTCACACGTATTCAAACTATAGCTCACGAATGCATACATTCAGTTCAAGATAAAAGGTTATTATGGTTTAACTTTATCTTTTCAAATGTGTATTTATTATATTTTATAATAGCAACTACATTAGCGGTTTTCAATAAAATATCATTTCCAAACATATTAGCAATTATTTTAGTTACTATGTCAGCAATTTTATACATAGTCAGATCATATTTAGAAACTGATGCGATGACAAGGGCAAGGTATGTTGCAAAAGAATATATGGAAACGAAATTAGATTTAATAAATAAAGAAAATATTGATGTAGTAGTAAAGAATTACGACAAGATAAACGAGAACGGAGTTAAATTATATAATTTTAATTTATTATTTGGTTATTTGACAAAGATAATAATCTTTTGTATTGTTGCTATAATTTGAAACGTTTGGGGACGGACTTAATTTGTGTCATTTTTGACACAAATTAAGTCCGTCCCCAAACGTTTCACTAAAGCAGTTTTTCTAAAATTTGAACAGCATTACTAGCTGCACCTTTTCTAATGTTATCAGCTACAACCCATATATTCAAACCATTATCAACACTAAAATCACGCCTGATTCTACTTACAAACACATCGTCATGTCCAGTCACTGCAGTAGGAATTGCATAAATTTCATCTTTAGGCGAATCTAGAACAATAATTCCAGGAGCATTCTTCAAAATATCTAAAACTTTCTCAATTTCAAATGATTTTTCAAACTCAATATTAATACTTTCACTATGAGAGTTGAAAACAGGAACCCTTACAGTTGTAGCAGTTATAGCTAAATCAGGCTTACCTAAAATTTTTCTAGTTTCATTAATCATTTTTTCTTCTTCCTTGGTATATCCGTTTTCTAAAAATTTATCAATATGAGGTAAACAATTATTAAAAATTGGATATTTAAATTTTTCTAAAGAGTAGGCAGTAGTATCATTATCTTCAATATAATTTTGTATTCCATTTTCCAAATCGTGGATTCCCTTAGATCCAGCTCCGGAAACAGCCTGATAAGTAGAATACACAATCCTTTTAATTCCAAAAGAATCATCCAATGGTTTTAGAGCGCACACAGCTTGAATAGTAGAACAATTTGGATTAGCAATAATTCCTGTATGCCATTTTATATCATCAGGATTTACTTCAGGAACAACCAATGGAACAGTTTTATCCATTCTAAATGCGCTACTATTATCAATAACAATACAACCGTGTTCAGCAGCAATGGGCGCATATTTTAGCGAAGTATCACCACCAGCAGAAAATAGCGCAAAATCAAAGTTATCTTTTAAAGAATCATTAGTTAACTCTTTTATCACATAAACATCATCACCAAATCTTATAGTTTTACCTGCAGATCTTTTTGAAGCAAAAAATACATATTCGCTAATAGGTAAATTTTTCTCTTGCAAAACTTCAATCATTTTTTGACCAACAACTCCTGTAGCACCAACTACAGCTAATTTATAATTTTTCATGAAAACCTCCTTTTAAAACGTTTGACACATTTGGGGACGGTCTTGTTTTGTGTCATTTTTGACACATTCCGGGACGGTCTTAACGTTTTTGATTTGAATTTTTATATATAAGAATTGCAAAAAATACATGTTAATAATAAAAATATGAATAAAAATTTAAATTATGACTTGAAAAAATAAATAAAGATTATATAATAAATTGGTCCATCTAAATTTATAAAAGAGGAGGTGATAGATATGCCGAGACAAGCCAGAAAAGATTTAGTTTCAAATTTTGTACATATTATGTGTCAAGGAATAAACAAAGAGTATATTTTTGAAAATGATTATTTCAAAGAAAAGTATAGGAAAATTTTACAAGAAAAAATAACAGATTATGATATTAATTTGATTTGTTATTGCGTTATGGATAATCATGTTCATCTTGTTGCTAATTATAAAGATGTAGATGAATTATCAACTTTTATGAAAAGACTCAATACAGCATATGCTAAGTGGTACAATGACCATAAAGGAAGAGTTGGCTACGTTTTTCGTGATAGATATAAAACTGAACAAATTTTAGATTACCATCATTTATATTCGTGCATAATTTATGTTCATAATAATCCTGTTAAGGCTAAAATAGTTAGTAAACCTGAGCAGTATAGATTTTCAAGTTATAGAAATTATTTATCAGATGATTATATTTTAAATTCCAAAATTCTTAAGTTCTTAGATTTATCCGTAGATAATTTTAAAAAAATTTTTATCAAGTCAATTAATTCAGATGATTTTTGTTTTCGAGGGAAATCTCCTGAGAGAGTGATAAATGAATATTTAAAAGAGAAAAATGTAAAAGATATTGAAGAAATTATTAGCAAAAATGGGTTGAAGGAGTTAGTTTTACGTTTGAAAGAGCTATCCAATTTAAAATATGACGAGATAGCACAATTGCTGAAAATTAGCAGATCCACTTTATATCGAATTAGAAACGAGTAAATGTTTGTTTATTGTGATTTAAAGACCGTCCCAAAATGTTTCAAATTTGAAACAAAAAAAGACCGTCCCCAAATGTGTCAAATGTTTCAAAACGTCTTGCTTTTTCAACACTAGAAGTGATATAATAACCTTGTTAAATTATGCCAAAAAGGAAGGAAAATTTTTATGGATTTTAGCAATATTAGAGTATGTGCTTTTGTTGGACCTTCAGGTACAGGGAAGAGCTATAGAGCGCAGATGGTTGCAGGAGAAAATAACATAGAATTTATTATAGATGATGGATTACTGATTAAAGGTAATGCAGTTGTAGCAGGTACTTCGGCAAAAAAAGCTCCTACAAAGGTTGAAACAGTAAAGCATGCGTTGTTTTATGAAGAAAATGAAAAAAGAGAGATGCAGGAGGCTTTTGTAAAATTTAATCCTGATGCAATTTTGATATTAGGAACTTCTGATGGAATGGTTGCAAAAATTGCTGCAAATTTGGGACTGCCTGAAATAAGCAAAACAGTTTATATTAATGATGTAGCCACAGAAGAAGAAATGGAAAACGCAAGAAGAATTCGTGTTACAGAGGGAAAACACGTAATTCCTGTTCCAACATTTGAAATAAAGAAAGAGTTTTCAGGATATCTTTTAGATCCGTTACAAATATTCAAATCAACTGGAAGAGGCAAAGCTCCATATATGGCAGAGAAATCAATTATTAGGCCTACATTTAGCTATATGGGAAATTTTACAATTTCAGACAATGTGTTTAAACAAATAATTGAGTATTTGGCAAATAAAGAGCCATCAATTTACAAAGTTACAAGAACAAGGGTAAATACTGGTGAGCTTGGCACAGAAATTTATATGGAAGTAATTGTTAATTACGGTAAAAAGATTGTTGATATATTACAAGATTTTCAAGTTAGGTCAAAGAAGGAAATTGAAAGACTTACAGCAATGAATGTATCAAAAATAGATGTAATGGCAAAGGGAATAAATATGCCAAAAGATTTAACGAGATTATAAATGTGAAAGCGAGGAATTAAAATGGGATTTATAGTTGCAATAGATGGACCTGCAGGAAGTGGAAAAGGTACAGTAACATCAATAATAGCAAAAAAAATGAAACTAAACAGCATTGATACAGGTGCAATGTATAGATGTGTTGCATTAGCATGCATAAGAAACAATGTTGATATTAACGACACAGAAAAGGTTAAAGAAATCTTAGATACGGTCAACATCGAATTATTAAAAGAAAAAGATAATTTAATTGTAAAATTAAACGGAGAAGATGTATCAAAAGAAATTAGAGATAATCCAGTAAATAAAATCGTTTCTCAAGTATCAGCAATTAGAGAAGTTAGAGAGAAACTTGTTGAACTGCAAAGAAAAATGGCAGAAACACAAGATGTAATTATGGAAGGAAGAGATATTACAACAGTTGTATTTCCAAATGCAGATGTTAAAATATATTTAGATGCAGATGTAGAAGAAAGAGCAAAGAGAAGATATGCTCAAAATCAATCTAAAAATATAGAATGTACTTTTGAAGAAGTTCTTGAAGAAATGAAAAAAAGAGACGAAAATGACATAAACAAACCATTTGGTGCATTAAAAAAGGCCGATGATGCTATATTAGTTGATTCAACTCATTTAACACAAAAGCAAACTATAAAAGAAATTGAAAAAATAATAAAAAGGGCTCAAAAAGTAAAAAAGCTTGAACCAGAAATCTACAGAGAAAGACCTGAAACTAAATGGAAAATCTTTGTAAGAACTATTACAAAGGGCTTCTTAAGAACATTATATAGAATTGCTTTCAGAATGAAAATTTCAGGAGAAGAAAACAAAGCTAAAGCAGCAGAAAATGGTGGTTATATAATATGTGCAAATCACGTAAATTTCCTAGATGCAGTTGCAGTTGTTGTTTTCAGTAAAGAAAAGATAAGATTTATTGGTAAATATGATTTGGCAAGAGTTGGAATTATCAGATGGCTTGAGCATTTATTTGATGTTATTCCAATTAAAAGAAACACACAAGATTTAGAAGCTATGAAAAGAAGCTTAAAGGCATTAAAAAATAAAGAAATTCTTGGAATATTCCCAGAGGGAACAAGAAGAGGAATGGAAAAGAATCAGAAAGTCAAAAATGGAGCTGCGTTTATGGCAATTAGATCAGGAGTTCCTGTTGTACCAGTTGGAATTTCTGGAACATTCAAACCATTTAGCAAATTTTATATAACTTATGGTGAGCCAATTGACTTATCTAAATACAAAGTAAAAGGCCAAGAAAAAGAAGGTCAAGAGCAAGCAACAAAGGAAATAATGGATAATATCATTATGTTGACAAATAAAAATAAATAATATATAATATTGAACTATATAATACGGCTTAAAATAAAGCATACCGAAAGGAAAATTAAAATGGATAATATGAGTTTTGAAGAATTATTAAATCAAACATTAAAAGAAATTAAAGTTGGACAAACAGTAACAGGAAATATAATTAATATCAATTCACAAGGAGAAATTTTTGTGGATTTAGGATATAAAGCAGATGGAATTATACCAAAATCTGAATTTTCATACAATGAAGATGATGATCCATCAAAAATGTTTAAAGTTGGAGATAGAATTACAGCTGATGTAATAAAACTAAACGATGGTCTAGGAAATGTGCTTTTATCATACAAAAAAGCAAACTCAAAAATTGTAAAACAAGATTTTGAAAGTAAAGTAAAAAACAATTATGTATTTACAGAAAAAGTAACATCAGTAAATGATAACGGATTAATTGTAGATTACAAAGGAATAAGAATTTTTATTCCACTATCATTATCTGCAATTCCAAGAGATGAAAAGCCAGAAGATTATAAAGGAAAAGAAGTTACATTTAGAGTAACTGAGTATAATGAACAAGCAAGAAAAATTATTGGTTCTGTAAAAGTAGTCTTAGACGAACAAAAACAAGCTAAAGAAGCAGAATTTTGGAACAATGTTGAAGTTGGTAAATTATATAAAGGAACTGTAACAAGTTTAAGCTCATATGGAGCTTTTGTTGATATAGATGGAATTCAAGGATTGTTACATATCTCAGGAATGACATGGGAAAGAGATAAAAAGCCACAAGATATTGTTAAACTTGGGCAAGAAATAAAAGTTAAAGTTTTAGAATTTGATAAAGAAAATAAAAGATTAAAACTTGAATATGATAAAAAAGGAGCTAATCCTTGGGATAAATTTGCTGAAAAATATAATGTTAATGATATAGTAACTGTAAAAGTTGCAAATTTAATGCCTTTTGGTGCATTTGTTAAAATAGACAAAGGTGTTGAAGGATTGGTCCATATTTCACAAATTAGTGAAAAAAGAATAGCAAAACCTGAAGAAGTCTTAAAAGTTGGACAAAAGGTTAATGCTAAAATTATCAACATAGATTTAGAAAACAGAAAAATAGAACTTTCAATAAGAGAGTTAGAAGGAACATCAAATGAAATGATTGAAGATGTTGCTGAAAATGTTTCAAATAACACTGATGAAGTGTAAAATACTTGCCAAGTAATTGATAAATAATAAATCAATGCTTGGCAAATATGATGTTATAAAGGGGATTATAATGGACAAACGACACATTTGGGGACAGCTTTGTTTTTTATAAAGAACAAGACCGTCCCGGAATGTGTCAAAAATGACACAAAAAAAGACCGTCCCCAAATGTGTCAAATGTAAAAAATAGAAGGGAAGATTTTAAAAATGAGAAACGAAAAAATAAGAAACATAGCAATAATTGCACACGTTGACCACGGAAAAACTACACTAGTAGATGCTTTGTTAAGACAAAGCCACATATTTAGAGAAAATGAACAAGTTGCTGAAAGAGTAATGGATTCAAATGATTTGGAAAAAGAAAGAGGAATCACCATTCTTTCTAAAAACACATCAGTAATGTATAATGGAATTAAAATCAACATTGTTGATACTCCAGGACACGCTGACTTCGGTGGAGAAGTTGAAAGGGTTTTAAGAACTGTTGATGGTGTTTTATTATTAGTTGATGCTTTTGAAGGACCAATGCCTCAAACAAGAGAGGTTTTAAAGAAATCTTTAGCTGCTAATTTAAAACCAATAGTTGTAATTAACAAAATAGATAGACCAGGAGCTAACCCATTAAAAGTAGTAGATCAAGTTATCGAATTATTCATCGAATTAGACGCATCTGATGAACAATTAGATTTTCCAGTAATCTACGCATCAGCTAAAAATGGTATAGCTAAAATGAATTTAGAAGATGAAACAGATAATGTTCACTGCATTTTCGACACAATCATTAATACAATTGAGCCACCAAAATGTGAAATGGAAGGACCAGCTCAATTATTAGTATCAAACATTGATTATGATGATTATTTAGGAAGAATTGCCGTAGGAAGAATTGAAAGAGGAACAATCAAAAATGGTATGCCAATTGCAATTTGTAAACAAGATAAAAACCAACAAGGTAAAATTGCTAAATTATTCACATATGTTGGATTAAAGAAAACAGAAGTTGAAGAAGCTCAAGCAGGTGATATTGTTGCTCTATCAGGAATTGCAGATATTAATATTGGTGATACAATTTGTGATATTAACAATCCAGACAAAATTCCATTTGTTGACATTGATGAACCAACAGTATCTATGACATTTAGTGTAAACAATGGACCTTTAGCTGGTAAAGAAGGACAATATATTACATCAAGACATATACGTGACAGATTATTTAAAGAATTAGAGAGAAACGTAAGTTTACGTGTTAAAGAAACTGATTCAGCAGATAGCTTTGAAGTATGTGGACGTGGTGAATTACATTTATCTGTATTAATTGAAACAATGAGAAGAGAAGGATTTGAATTATTAGTTTCTCGTCCAAAAGTTATCTTCAAAGAAATTGATGGTGTAAAATGTGAACCAATGGAAAGATTAGTTGTAAACGTTCCAGATGACTCAATTGGTACAGTTATTGAAAAGTTAGGAAGACGTAAAGCTGAAATGGTAAATATGGAACCAGCTGAAATTGGACACACAAAAATAGAATTTAGAATTCCTGCACGTGGTTTAATTGGATATAGAACAGAGTTCTTAACAGATACAAAAGGTGAAGGAACAATGAACAGTATATTTGATAGCTATGAACCATACAAAGGTGAGATTTCTTCAAGAACAAGAGGTGTTCTAGTAGCATTTGAACCAGGAACATCTGTAACTTATGGATTATATAATGCTCAAGAAAGAGGAGAATTATTAATCGGTGCTGGTGTTGAAGTATATGAAGGAATGATAGTTGGTATCAACTCAAGAAATGAAGATATTGCAATCAACGTTTGTAAAGAAAAACACTTAACAAACACAAGAGCTTCAGGTTCTGATGATGCACTTCGTTTAGTACCACCACTACAATTTTCATTAGAAAAAGCTATTGAATTCATAGCTGAAGACGAATTAGTTGAAGTTACACCTTTAAATATTAGATTACGTAAGGTTATTTTAGATAGCAAGACAAGAGAAAGAGAAGCAAGGAGAAACGCAGCTCAATAAATACTATTAGCGAAAGCGTTATATCGTATGAAGACAATATGAACACGAAAAAAAGAGATATGCAGACCACATAGCTCTTTTTTCATTTATATAAAAAAAGAGCAGTTGACCAGACTGCTCTTTGATTAGTTATGTACTAATCTTCTTTGGATTCATCATTTTTATCATTAATAATATTAAAAAAACAAGATAAAATCTAGAAAAGTAAATTATAATGATATATAATTACATCAGAGGAAAAACTTAAGGAGGTGTAACAATGAACATAATAATTGCAAGCAACAATCAAGGAAAAATAAGAGAATTCAAAAGAATGCTAGAACCATTAGGATACACGGTATTATCACAAAGCGAAGCAGGAATAAACATAGAAGTAGAAGAAACAGGAACAACATTTAGAGAAAATGCAACACTAAAAGCAGAAGCAATTTACAACTTAACACACACATCAGTATTAGCAGATGATAGCGGACTTGAAGTAGAGTTCTTAAACGGAGAACCAGGGGTGTATTCTGCAAGATATATGGGATTAAATAATGACGAAGATAGAAGAAACTGCATATTAGGAAAGCTACAAGGAGTAGAGGAAAGTAAAAGAGGCGCAAGATTTGTATGTTGCATTTGTTATATAAATGAAAATGGAGAAAAGAAATATGCAGAAGGATATTGGACAGGTAAAATAGCAACTGAACCACGCGGAAATAACGGATTTGGATTTGATCCAATATTCATCCCAGACGGAGAAAATAGAACAAGTGCAGAGATGTTACCAGAGGAGAAAAATTCAATGTCACATAGAGCAAGAGCATTAAAAAATTTAAGAGAGATGTTCTAGAAATCTGAGAAAATTAACATAATGTGGTATAATAATTACAAGACGACAAAGAGTCATCCGTGCTTTACTCTTATAATAGAGATAAAGTAATCATCTAAACTACCGTTGTAACGGAAGGAGAGTCTACTATGACAATAACAGGCGAACAGCTTATATCTGCATGCGTTAATCGTTTAAGAGTTGAATATGGTTATTCTGATGAAGGTACATTACAGCTTTTCAAAATAATTTTTCAAACTTTTTTAAAAGAAAAGTTTGAAAAAGTTGCACGAAGAGTTGATATGCTTATTCAGAATCCAGAAATCATGCCAGACGATGTAAGAGAAGAGCTTGACAGTGACTATGATACACTTGAAAGTGGTGTAATCAATGAAACTGTAAAAGTGCTATTCAGAGATGAGGAATGCGGCATTCGCCCATTAGTTAGCTGGTTTTTAGCACCTGCTGATTAAACAAAAAGGTCCCTGTGATTCAGGGACCTTTTTTAAATCAATCCTAATTGCTTTCAGATAACGGCAATGAGCTTGATTTCCTGCCGGAAGAGAATAACTTGAGAATTTTATCACATAATTTGTAAATTGCAAAAACTAAAATAATTAATGCAATATACAACATTATTGCGAAAATTATACAAGCTGTAATGTATTCTCCTAAATGAGTTTGTAAATGGGAAACAAGTTCACCATTTTTAACAGAACACTCAACACAACCATATCTCCAATCTGTTGGTTTAACTGTTATTTTCATGGAGTCAACTTCGACTTCGTAATTGCCTGGTACATCATAGATTAGTTCATCTTTTTGGTTATAATAGATGTCACTAGCAATTGAAGTACATTCGGCAATGTCATTCTCTGATAATGGAGTTAGTAATTCTTTGTACAGTATAGAAAACGAGCTAACTAAAATCATCATAGAGAATACAAAGAATAAGAGTGCTGTTTTGGTTGAAAATGATTTCCGGTACATAATAATTCCTCCTTTAAATATTAATGGTGGATAACGTATGAATGGGAATTTATCCCACATAATATAATTATGTATATCATATATTAGTGAAAGAATCAAGATAAAGTAATGCAGCTTGACATAAAACGAGAAATGCGGTATTATATATTATATATTAATTTAATACTTACATAGAGTACCCAAATTGAATTTAAACAATCTGGGGGACTATGTAACCTCCAGATACAAATTGAATTGGAGGAATTGTAATGAAAGCAGAAGACATGTTTTCTACAAACAACATTGATGATGTTATTACCTGTATTCTTAAAGAGGTGAACAATGGCCAAACTCTATTTACTATGTTTCCAGTCTATAATCCAAAATTAGGAATCGGAGAGGAATATAGTATAGTAGGAAAAAAGGAAAATCACACTTTCATAGTTAACACATTAAAAGAAAAGAATGTAGGTGTTAAGAAAATTGTAGATAGTTTTTATGTATTTTTTCCAACATCACTTTCAGAAGAAAAGCAGAAAGACATTGAAAGAGAAGCGATTAGTTTAGCTCATATGTATGACATTATCGACTAAAAAAACACCCTATTCTAATAATTAGAGTAGGGTGTTTTTTTATGTTTTTTAAGATTTTGCATTCGTCTTCTTTGTAAGTGAATCACATACTATATGATAGATTCTAGAAAACAATAAAACGAATCCAAAGAATGCTGCATATGCTATAACTGTTAAAGCGCCACAGAAAATGAAGTATGTATCAGTTTCATTTTCAAAGACTGATTTTATTTTATCATTTTCAACAGTACATTCTACATATCCGTATTTCCAATTAGTTGGTTTAACTGTTATTTTTTTATCATCAATTAATACAGTATAATTTGTAGGTACATCATAGTTTGCTACATCTTTTTGGTTGAAGTAAATGTCGCTAGCAATCAAAGTGCATTGTTCAACATCTGCTTCTGTTAAAGGCTTCATAAAGTTTTTAGCAAGAAGTGTAAATACACCAACTATAAATAAAATTGTAAATATAGATTTTAACAGTTTTATAAAGAAATCGTGTTTCCGTTTCATATAAATTCCTCCTTAAAATTTTAAAGACGGATAACGTGTGAATAGGAATTTATCCCAAATAATATAACTATTATAGCATATTACTTGTTAAAACGCAACAAATCAATAAAAATCTAAAAAAACCCTATTCAAAAATAATTTAATATGTTATAATAGAAAAGGTAATTTTTTAAGTTATCTTTTTTAAAATAGTTAATAAAAAGGCAATAAGCCTAATAATAAAGAAAAAAATAAGAGGAGGAATAACAATGTCAGGACATTCAAAATGGCACAATATTCAAGCTAAAAAAGGAAAAGCAGATGCAGCAAGAGGTAAAATATTTACAAAGTTAGGAAGAGAAATCTTAGTTGCAGTAAAAAATGGTGGACCAGATCCAGCTGGAAACTCAAAATTAAAAGATGTTATTGCTAAATGTAAAGCAGCAAACATGCCAAATGATACAATCAATAATGCAATTAAAAAAGCTTCAGGTGCTGGAAATACAGCCAATTACGAAGAAGTAATATATGAAGGATATGGACCAAATGGTGTTGCTGTTATTGTTGAAGGAAGTACAGATAACAAAAACAGAACAGCAGCAGACGTACGTCATGCATTTGATAAATCAGGTGGAAACCTAGGAACATCAGGATGTGTATCATACATGTTCAATAAAAAAGGTGTAATTGTAATTGATAAAGAATCTACATCATTATCTGAAGATGATTTAATGATGCTTGCTTTAGAAAGCGGAGCAGAAGACTTCTCAGCAGAAGATGAAGTTTATGAAATTACAACTTCACCAGAAGATTTTTCTACAGTTCGTGAAAAGTTAGAAGAACAAGGATTAGAATTCTTAGAGGCAGAAGTTCAAATGGTTCCAACAACATATACATCATTAGATGAAAATGGAGCAGCAAAAATGCAAAGATTCTTAGATATGTTAGATGATTTAGATGATGTAACAAATGTATATCATAACTGGGAAGAATAATCAGTTCTAATATTAATGATTAAAGCATACTATATTAATAGTATGCTTTTTTTAGGAGGAAATATGAACAAATTAGAACTTCTTAAATTATCAATTTCAAAATGTTTTCCAGATGAACTAGTACAAGCTATGAACAATGTAAACCTCGAAAAAATAGAAGAAATACGAATTAGAGTTGGAAGACCCGTAATTTTAAAAATGGGTGTAAATGAACTTATTTTGAAATATAAAGTTAATACAGATGAAATATTAAATATGTTGCAGACGTTTTGTAGTAATTCTATTTATACATATCAAAATCAAATATGTGGTGGTTTTATAACTATTCCAGGTGGACATAGAGTGGGGGTAAGTGGAAGTGTTGTTGTTAAAGATGGAAAAGTAATAAATATAACCAATCTATATTCGTTAAACATAAGAATTGCTAAAGAGATTCCAAATTGCAGTATGTCGTTACTACAATATATAATAGATATGTCTAAAAATAGTATTTTTAACACCTTAATAGTTTCACCTCCAGGAGCGGGAAAAACTACAATGTTAAGAGATCTTGTAAATAAAATAAGCAATGGTATGCCAGAGATTAATTTTAAAGGACTAACCGTCTCTGTAATTGATGAAAGAGGTGAAATTGCTGCAATGCATAGAGGTGTTCCACAAAATGATATAGGAATTAGAACAGATGTCTTAGATAATGTTCCAAAAACCATAGGTATTAGAATGGCTGTAAGGTCTTTAGCTCCGCAGGTTATTGTTGCTGATGAAATTCGGAAATAAAGATGATAGTGAAGTTATAAATTACGCAATTTGCTCAGGAGTAAAAGGAATTTTTACAGCGCATGGAAGCAATTTTCAAGATTTACGATTAAATCCAGAGATTAACAAACTGATTAATTTAGGAGTATTTGAAAAGATTATTTTTTTAGATTCATTTCAAAAAGGAGTAATAAAGAAAGTAATTTAAAATATTTATAATAACGTTATGGTTGAAAAATATTAAAAAAAGTGTTATAATTTTTTTAATCTTAATAACTATAGTTAGTGTGAATTAATGGTCAACATGCTAACTTAATACGTAAACAAGTGGTTTGGTCAGACACTTGTAACTTCCAAAATGAGTATTTAGGGGGTATAAAAATGAAATCGGTTGGTATTTTGAGTGTGCTTATAATTGTAATATCAATCATTGACTTTATATTTTATGTATTAAATACGCATCCATGGAGTGAAAAATCAACATTTAAACTCATTGTACCGATAGTGACTTCTTCTGTACTTATGGTAATATGGGGAATATCAATATTTGTTTTTGATATTCTAATTGTTTCAGTAATATGTGTTATTTTGTACTGCTTTGCTTTAATATTAAGAGCATATGAGTTTAAAACATATTATGAAATAAAACATGAAGAGCCTAAAAACATAAGAGTTAATGTATCGGAATTACAGAAAAACAAAAATGTTTTTCAACAAATCGACCAGAATAAAAAGACAAAGTTTTAATAACTTTGTCTTTTATTTTTTGTTCTAAAGTAATAACCACCAGAATATACTATATACAGAAAGAGGTGACTAACATGTATATGATTAAATTTATACTATTAACAGTTCTTTTTTGTACAAGCACATCTATAGGAATTTTAATTTCAAAAAGGTATTCGAATAGAGAACAAATATTAAAAGATTTGAAAAATGCACTAAATATGTTTGAGGTAAAAATAAACTTTTCTTTCGAAACGATTCCAGAAATATTTAGAGAAATATCTGATAAATTTGACGGTACAACTGCCAAGATATTTTCGAATACAGTTAAATACATAAATGAAGATAATCTATTGGCCGGTGAAGCGTGGGAAAAATCTGTAGAAGTGAATGGATATAATTTAAAAAAAGAAGATATAAATAGTATAAAAACTCTAGGAAAGCTTCTTGGAAGAACTGATATAGATGGACAAGTTAGTCAAATAGAATTAGTAAGCAACTTTCTTGAAAAGCAGATAAATGAAGCAACAGAGTCCAAGAATAAAAATGAAAAAATGTATCAAAAACTTGGAGCTATCATAGGTTTAATTATAGTTATTGTACTTATATAAAAGATTATAAAAATCGAAAGGATGATAAATACATATGAATATTGACTTGTTATTTAAAATTGCAGGTGTAGGAATACTTGTTGCAGTTCTACATCAAGTACTGGTAAAAGCAGGGCGAGAGGATCAAGCAATGATGACAACTTTAGCTGGACTAGTAATTGTTTTGACGATGGTCATAAAAGAAATTAGTACTTTATTTAACACTGTGAAAACTATGTTTAATCTTTAATTTGACACATTTGGGGACGGTCTTTTTTTGTGTCATTTTTGACACATTCCGGGACGGTCTTAAAATGTTTCAGACTAAAAAAGAAAGGATATTAACAAAAAATGGAAATTGTAAAAATAATTGGGTTAGGATTAATATCATTAGTGATAATCGTAATACTAAAGCAATACAAGCCAGAATTTGCAGTATATGCATCACTAGCTGCAAGTATTTTAATATTAATGCTAGTTTTTGATAAATTATTTGATGTTATAAATCTATTAAATAATTTAGCCAGCAAAACTGCAATAAACACAACATATATAGCATTATTACTAAAAATAACGGGTATCGCTATATTAACGGAATTTGCAGTAAGCATTTGCAAAGACTGCGGAGAAACAGCAATAGCAAACAAGATGGATGTAGGGGGCAAAATAATGATTATTTCAGTATCTATACCGATAATTTCGAGCTTGCTAGAAACTGTAACTAAAATTCTACCATGACACATTTAAAACAAAACAAGAGCGTCCCAAAATGTGTCAAAATTGACACAAAAAAAGACCGTCCCCAAATGTGTCACCTAAATGTTTCACATAAATGGGACGAAAAGGATGAAGCTAATGAAAAAAATTATAACTATATTAATTTTATTTGAAATAATAATTTTTATAAATCCTCTAACCGCAATTGCTGATAATAAAAATGAAATAATAGATAGCCAAAAGCAAAATTTAAAAATATCGGATTTCATAAATGAAGCGCAGGAATATACTAAAGAATCCATGCCAGGGGTTGATTTAAATAATTTACTTTCAACAGCTATTTCAGGAAATATAGACAATGTAAAGTTGATGAAGTTGTTTTGGAGTTTGCTTCGGGAAAGAGGTTCTCAATTCAGCAGCTATTTTAAGCAGCATAATTGTAATTGTAGTAATTCATGGAATTTTAAAAAGTATAAGTGATGGTCTTGGAAATAAAGGAGTATCTCAAGTTGCATATTATGTTCAATATATAATGATAGTTGCACTGGTAATGACCAGTTTTGCTGAAATAATAAGCATGGTAAGGCAATCTGTTCAAAATTTAGTATCATTCATAAATCTCTTAATACCAATTTTAATTACACTAATGATAACCACAGGATGCATAACATCGGCAGGTATTTTAGAACCCATAATTATATTTATGGTTACAATAATCGGAAACTTTATTGTAAATGTTGTAATACCAATTGTGCTTGTTTCAACTGCACTAGGAATTATTTCACAAATCTCGGACAAGGTTCAAATAGATAAGTTAGCCAAATTTATGAAGTCTAGTACTATATGGATTTTAGGTGTTATTCTTACTTTATTTGTAGGTGTCACATCTTTGGAAGGTAATTTAAGTAGTAGCGTTGATGGAGTAACTGCTAAAACTACTAAAGCAGCAGTATCAAACTTTATTCCTGTTGTAGGAAAAATATTAGGTGATGCAGTTGATACAGTATTAGGATGTAGCATAATCTTAAAAAATGCAATTGGGGTTGTTGGTGTAATAATTATAATTGGAATTTGCATAGTACCTATATTAAAACTTGCTACTTTAATGACAATGTATTACCTTGGTTCAGCACTATGTCAGCCAATTGCAGATGGCAAAATCATTAAACTTTTATCACACATGGGGGATACATTTAAATTGCTGTTGGCAGTACTATGTAGTGTATCTGTAATGTTGATTATCGGGGTTACATTGATAGTAAGAATTTCAAATAGTGGAGCAATGTATGGTTGATGATGTCTTTGGAGGTGATTAAAGGTGGTTGGTTCTATTAGCTCATGGGCGCAAGGAATAATAGTTGCTGTGATAGTTGCAACTATTATTGAAATGTTGTTGCCTAATAACGGAAATGGTAAATACATAAAAACAGTTGTTGGAATATTTGTGCTTTTTAGCATTATCTCACCTGTGATAAGCAAATTTAAAGATAAGAATGAATTCACATCATCTGATTTAGCCTTATATGAAAAAAACTCGAAATCAGAAGCTATAAAAACATCAGCTAGCAACATTAATACTGAGGAAACTATTAAAAAAATGTTTGAAGAAAACTTGAAGATAGACATCAAATCGAAGGTATCTCAAAAAGGATATATTACTGAAAATATTAATTTAGAAATATTGAATAATAAAGAATATACACTAAATAAAATTGAATTTAAGGTTACAGGAAGAACAGAATCTGGGAATCAAGCTAATAATCCTAATAATGCTACAACAATAGTTGATAATATTGAAAATATAAAAGTTAGTTTAGGTGGTAGTAGAAAAGATGAGAAAAAGGAAGAAAAGTCTATTTTAAATGAAAGTGAGAAAAGAAAGCTCAGGGAATATTTAAGCGGAGTTTATGATGTAAAAGAAAATAATATTATTGTGAATTAAAATGAAACATTTGGGGACGGTCTTTTTTTGTTTCATTTTTGACACAAAAAAAGACCGTCCCCAAATGTTTCAAGAAGGAGGAACAAAAAATTGGATAATATTAAAGAAAAATTTCTTGCAAAGTTTGAAAATAAAGGAAATAAGAAAACTATAGAAAACCTAATTGTTTTTGTAATAATTCTAATAGCAACCATAATATTTATTAATTATATATGGAATGGCGATAAAAAGAACAAGAAAAATCCTAATAATGAACAGAATGAAATGTTAGCAAGTAATCAATTTGAGGAACAAAGTTCAGTAATGCCAAGTAATTCGGGTAACAGTGCTTTGGAAAATCAGCTTGAGGATATTCTTAAAAAGTTGGAGGGGGTTGGCGATGTTAAGGTTTTGATAACCTATGCAGAAACTAATAAAGTAGTGCCTATGTATAATGAAGATAATCAGCAAAGTACTACACAAGAAGAAGATACTCAAGGAGGTGTTAGAACTATAAATGAAAATTCAAGTAAGAAGGAAGTTGTTTATCAAGAAAGTAATGGACAAAAAAGTGTTGTTACAAGCAGTGTTATAACTCCTGAAATTAAAGGAGCGGTTGTTTTAGCTAAGGGTGCAAGTAATGGTGTTGTTAAAAGTAATATTATTCAAGCTGTAGAAGCGGCTACAGGGCTTCCAACTCATAAAATTCAGGTGTTTGAAATGAAAGGAGATTAATTATTATGAAAGTTTTAAAAAGAAATCAAATTATAATTTCTGTTTTAGCGTTAATGTTAATAACAGTAGGTTATATGAGTTTTTCAAAGAATATGCACAATTCTGTTGAAACAGGAGCATTAATGGATGCTGAACAAATGGCTGGGATTGGTGATGCAAAATTGGTAAATAGCAACACGGTAACTCAAAATGAAAATAGTGATGAAGAAGGTTTAGAAGATGATTCTGAAGATGAATCAAGACAAGAAAATTCTAATACAAATAATCCAGGGTCAATTCAAACAGCAGAAAGCGGTATTAATAATACAAATGAATCTAACAATACATCGGCTAGCAGCACTACAACAGAAAAATCAACAGATAATAACAATACTTCATCAACTAAGACAACCTCAACAGCAGTTTATCAAGCTGATTACTTTGTGGCTTCAAGGCTTGAAAGAGATAAAATGTATTCTCAAATGTTAGAATCATATCAAGGGCTAGTTGAAAGTAGCAATATTGCAGCTGATCAGAAAAACATTTCAACACAAGAAATTGCTAAAATTAATAATAAAAAGAATTCTATAATGATAGCAGAAAATCTAATTAAAAATCTTGGATTTGAAGATGTTGTTATATTTGTTAATGATAGCAGTACAAGTGTTATTGTAAAATCAGAAAAACTTTCAGAAGCTGATATTGCTCAAATACAAAATATTGTATGTAGAGAAATAGGTGTTAAGGTAGAGGATATACATATTAGTGTAAAATAAGATTTGACAAAACTTCCAAAAAATGTTATTATTTCAATATACTTTAATAAAGGAAAAGAGGTAAATAATATGAAATTAGAAATATTTTTAAACAAAGTGCATCATCATTGTAAGAGCTTGTAACTATTGCAAAAAAATTGCGTAGGTACAGGCTAAAAAGCATGCCTACGATAGTTTAAAAATATTTTAAAATAAAATTTAAAAAGACTATTTGTGGGATGTGAATAATACTTGCAAATAGTCTTTTTTGTATAGTATAAGATTAATCAAAATGTATTGACAAAAACAGTAAATTTATGTTAATTTTAGGAAGTGAAAACTATCCTTAAAGAAATAGAGGGAGGAATTAAAATGAACGAAAAAGTACAACCAAAAACATTACCAGGATTTATGGAATTATTACCAAATGAACAAATATTATTTAATGAAATGAAGGAAAAAATTCAAAAAACTTATGAGAAATTTGGATTTTTACCACTAAATACACCAATTGTAGAATCAGCAGAAGTATTACTTGCTAAAGCAGGTGGTGAAACAGAAAAACAAATATATAGATTTAATAAAGGAGATTCTGACTTAGCTTTAAGATTCGATTTAACAGTTCCACTAGCTAAATATGTTGCAGAATACTATCCAAATTTAACTTTCCCATTTAGAAGATATCAAATAGGAAAAGTATATAGAGGGGAAAAAGCTCAAAGAGGTAGATATCGTGAATTCTATCAATGTGACGTAGATATAATTGGAGAGAACGAATTAAGTTTAATAAATGATGCTGAAATACCAAGTATTATTTATAATACTTTTAAAGAATTAGGATTTGATGATTTCACTATAAGCATTAATAATAGAAAAATATTAAATGGATTATTTGAAGCTTTAGAATTAAATGATTTATCTGTTCAAATATTAAGAATTATTGATAAGATAGACAAGATTGGTAAAGAAAATGTAATTAAAGAAATTCAAGAACTAGGTGTAGATAACAATAAAATAGATACAATTATGAATTTTATATCTATTACAGGAAGTATTGAAGAAACAATATCAGCTTTAAGAGGATTAAACATCAATAGCGAGTTATTTAATCTAGGTGTAAACGAATTAGAAGAAGTAGCATCAAATATTAAACTATTTGGTGTTCCAACAGAAAACTATAAAATAGATTTAACAATAGCAAGAGGATTAGATTATTACACAGGAACAGTATATGAAACTTTCTTAAATCAATATAGACAATTAGGAAGTGTATGTTCAGGTGGAAGATATGATAATTTATCAAGTTATTATACTGATAAGAAAATGCCAGGTGTAGGTATTTCTATTGGATTAACTAGATTGTTTTTCCAATTGACAGATAATAAGATTATAGAAGCGGGAAATAGAAGTATTTCTAAAGTAATGATTGTTTCTATGACTGACGATTTCAGTAAAAGCATTGAAATTGCAACTATATTAAGAAATAACGGTATTAATACTCAGATTTATACAGATAATGCTAAAATTAAAAATCAATTTAAATATGCAAGTAGATTAAACATTCCATATGTTATTGTAATAGGTGAAGATGAAATCAAAAATAACACAATTGCATTAAAAAATATGGAAACAGGAGAGCAAGTTTCAGTATCTCTTGAAGACGGTATAAAAATTATAAAAAATGCATAGAATCATCTCCTTTTTTGACATTTTAGCCAAAATATGGTATAATTATAACTGTTGTTGGAATTAAAAAACATTTCCAACATAAATTAAATAAAAAAAGGATGTATGTAAAATGAAAAACAAAAAAGTAATAATTACTATGGTGGTTACAATAGCAGTTTTACTAATTCTAGGAATTGTAATTAGTATAATCAACATCTCTAAAGCAAACATAGTAAAAGTTGCTAAAAATGATGAAGTTTTAGAAAATACAGATATAGAAAATCAAACTCAAGATAACAATACAGAAGAAACATCAGAAGAAGCTTCAGAAAATACTTCTGATAAAATTGATACTAACAATATGCAAGAAGCTAGATCAGCAGTTGCTAATAATAACAGCATAATAGAAACACTATCTAGCCGTTCTGAAGTAAACAGATCTGGAAATATGTATATAAATACAGATACAAACTCATATCAAGCATCAGATGAATATGACGAATTAAAACAATATATAAAAATTGAAGACGTAAAAATAAGTTTTGATATGGACGTTTCAAAAACAACAGGTTTATCAAAAGAAGATTTCGTTACTTTAGTAACTAACATGAAATATGATAGAACTGGAATATTAGAGAAAAACGCTGCATGGATTTGGGAATGTTGCCAAAAATACAGTGTTAATGAGATATTCGTATTAGGTATATGTGGTATTGAGTCTGCTTGGTGTTCAGCACCACAACATCAAAACACACATAACTATTCAAGTTTAATGTCTGGAGGTAAGTTAATACCATACCCTTCAGATGCAGCCGGATTTGAAGCTATGATTAAACTCTTAGGACAAAAATATTTATCACCTAATGGAAGTTTATATCATGGTGCTACAATTACTGGCGTTGGTAGATGTTATTGTAACCCAACATCATGGCCTAAAAAGGTTTATACTTGTATGCAACAAGTATTTAAATAAAAAGAAGCTTTGTTTAACAAAGCTTCTTTTTATTTGTTTGACACATTTGGGGACGGTCTTTTTTTGTGTCATTTTTGACACATTCAGGGACGGTCATAAAATGTTATTAAAACTTTATAATTTCCTGTTGTAAAATTACAAAATATTGGTATAATAATAAAGAATATAATGGAAAACAAAGGAGGACATGCAAATGATAAAAAAAGTAGCTATTTTAGCTAACGGAGGAGATGTTTCAGGTTTTAATGCTGTAATAAGAGCAATTGTTAAAACTGCAGAAGAGCATGGTGTTGAATGCTATGGATTTATAGATGGATATAGAGGTTTATTAAAAAACGACTTTATTCCATTAAGCACTTCAGATAGTAGAAAAGCTTCAGGAATATTGCCAAAAGGAGGATCTATTATTGGTTCTTCAACAAATGCAAATGTATTTAATTATAAAGTTACACAATTAGATGGCAAAGTTGTATACAAAGATATGTCAGACATATGTGTTGAAAATATAAAAAATGATGGCTTCGATTGTCTTTTCACACTAGGTGGAGATGGAACTCAAAAGTCAGCTAGAGATTTTAGTTTAAAAGGTATAAAGGTTATAGGCGTTCCAAAAACTATAGATAATGATGTTGCATGTACAGACATAACTTTTGGATATAATACAGCTGTTTCAGTTGCTTCAGAAGCTTTAGATAGACTTCACACAACAGGTGAAACACATCATAGGATAATGGTTCTAGAAGTAATGGGAAGATATGCAGGATGGATAGCATTAGAATCTGCAATAGCAGGTGGAGCAGATGTTGCTTTAATTCCAGAAATTCCATATGATATGGATAAAGTTGTTGCTAAAATTAAACATAGACAAGAAAAAGGAAAAAAATTCAGTATTGTTGTAGTTGCTGAAGGTGCAATGCCAAAAGGTGGAACAATTACAGTAGAAGGAACAAGAGACAACGGTTCAGGTGTTGATAATACAAAACTAGGCGGAATCGGTCATATAGTTACAAAACAATTAGAAGAATTAACTGGACTAGAAGCTAGATGCACAGTTTTAGGATATGTTCAAAGAGGAGGAACTCCAACAGCATTTGATAGGGTGTTATCAACAAAATATGGATCAAAAGCAATGGAATTAGCATTAGAAGGCAAATTTAATGTATTAACAGTTATAAAAGATGGTAAATTAGATTGTGTGCCATTAGAAGATGTAGTAGGAAACAACAAAGAAATCGGTGCGGTTTCTGGAAATACTAAAGAAAGTAATCTTAGAAAAGTTAACATGGATCATGATTTGGTTAAAACTGCAAGAAATATTGGAATTTGCTTAGGGGATTAATTTTTGTGGCGAAGGTACAGCCAAAATACGCAAAATTTTAAAAAATATATTTTTTAAAATTTATGCTGTTTTGGCTTTACTTTAAAAATATAATAGAAAGGAAACAAAAAATGAAAAAAATAAAAAATATACATATAGCAATTATAATTTTAGGAATTTTATTCAACTGCATAAGTATTTTCCATCCAAACCTATGGTTTGATGAAGCATATTCAGTTGGATTAGCAAATAAATCTTTTGTAGATATATGGAAGATTGGCGGAAATGATGTTCATCCAGTTTTGTATTATTGGATTTTACATATTATTTATTTGGTTACACATAATTTATTTGGTTTATCAATGAATGGAACAATTATTGCATATAGAGTATTTTCAGCAGTATGTATTTCATTACTTGGAATACTTGGATTCACTCATATTAAAAAAGATTTTGGAGAAAAAACAGGTGCTTTATTTTCATTTTTCTCTTATTTCTTACCAGTTATATGCATTTATGCAGCAGAAGTTAGAATGTATTCACTAGCAGTATTACTTGTTACAATACTTGCAATTTATGCTTACAGATTATATAAAGATGATTCAAAAATAAAAAATTGGATTATCTTTGGTTTATCTAGCTTAGCATGTATATATGTTCACTATTATGGCCTAATGGCAGCAGGAATAATTAATTGTGTGTTATTATTCTATTTTATAAAACAAAAGAAAATATCATCAATTGTTAAAATTATGGTATCTGGAGTAATTCAATTGGTAGCATATATTCCATGGATAATGTACTTTATGAAGCAATTAAGCAATGTTTCAAAAGGATTTTGGATTGGCTTCGAATTCCCAAAAACATTATTCCAATTAATAGGAGTTCAATTTTCTGGTAATTTAGAAGGAAAATATGATGCAATAGGATTTGTTTTAGCAATTTTAGTGTTTACATATGTAATTTTCAGATTAGTAAAAAGCAAAAAAACAGAGAACAATAAAAATAATGTTGCAGCAATAACATCAATTGCAATATATTTCGCTGTTATATTAGCTGCTATTGTTATTACAGCAGTATTAAGAACATCAATTTTATATTATAGATACTTATTTGTAATAACAGGATTATTTATTTTCTTCATAAGTTATTGTATAGCTAAAGAAAAAAATAAATATATAATAGGTGCAATTTGTGCAATCACATTAGGATTTGCAATTTGGAGCAATTACTTACAAATAACAGAAGCATATGAAAAGAACAATATGACACAAATAGATTACTTAAAAGAAAATGTAAAACCAGAAGATGTAATTGTCTTTGATGAATCAAATTTTGGAACAGGTTCAGTTGTATCACTTAATTTTACAGACAATAAACAATTTTATTACAACCCATCTGATTGGGGAGTAGAAGCTGCATATAGAGCTTTTGGAGATCAATTAAAAATATATACTAACACAGATTTCTTAAATGAATGTAATGGCAGAATTTGGATTATAGATTCAGAAAATTCTGATTATTACAATAAAGTATTTAATAATGATAACTACAATGTAATAAGTAGAAAAACTATTAAAACAGGATACGAAGATTATATTTATAATATGATACTAGTTGAAAAGGTAGGAGAGATGCACAAATGATATATGAATTTGAGGTTCCAGCAAAAATTATTGGAAAAGGTAGACCAAGATTAAATAGTTATACTGGACAAGTATATACTCCAACAAGAACAAAAGATTATGAAAGTTTGGTAGAACAATATTTTTTGCTTAAATATCCAAGATACAAATCAATGGAGGGACGAGCAAAGGTTAGTATTACAGCTTTTTTTGAAGTGCCAAAATCAGCAAGTAAAACAATGAAAGAGCAAATGCTTGAAAACAAAATAAGTCCAACTAAAAAGCCTGATATTGATAATGTTGTGAAAATTGTTTTGGATGCAATGAATAAATTTGCTTTTAAGGATGATACTCAAATTACAAAAATTGAAGTTGAAAAATTGTATGCAGCTGAGGAAAAGCTGTATGTTAAAATTGAGGAATATTAATGTCATATGGTGAATGTTTCTATTTACAGCATTTTATGATAATTAGATATTAATATTTAAATAAAAAAGGAGAGTCAAAATGAAAAACATAAAAAAATGTTTATTATTAATTAGTATATTAACTATTGGAGTTATATGTCTAACTGGATGTGATAATAAAAGTTCAAATACGGTAAATAAAGCAAATACACAATCTAATTCAACTAAAACTCAAAATAGTACTCAAGATCCAGATGACATTGATGTTGAATCAATAGATTTCGTTGAAAAGGCTGAAAAGCAAGTTGCTGAACCAGAAAAAGGTGAGACAATTGCAATAATGCATATTAAAAATTATGGAGATATAAAAATAAAATTCTTCAAAGATGTTGCACCTAAAGCAGTTGAAAACTTTGTGACTCATGCAAAAAACGGATATTATAATGGCCTAACATTTCACAGAGTTATAAATGATTTTATGATTCAAGGTGGAGATCCTACAGGAACTGGTGCAGGTGGAGAAAGTATTTGGAAAAAACCTTTTGAAGATGAATTTTCTTATGATTTAGTTCCATATAGAGGTGCTTTATGTATGGCAAATTCAGGTTCAAACACAAATGGAAGCCAATTCTTTATAGAGCAAGCTAGATATACTGAAACTACAGCTAACCAATTAAGTCAATATGGTTATCCAGATAATATTATAGCTGCATATAAAATTTATGGTGGAAGCATGCATCTTTTTGGAAAACACACAGTTTTTGGCCAAGTAATTGAGGGAATGGATGTAGTAGATAAAATAGCTGCAACAGAAACTGATGATAATGATAAACCGGTAAATGGTGTATATATCACAGGAATTGACATAGTTGAATATTAATAATAACAAATAAACCTTTATAATAATTGTGAAGTAATTGTACTTTAGATTATCTCATTATTATTATAAAGGTTTTTATTGATATTTAGGGCAGAATATGCTATAATCTTTTTATTAATTTTTTAAGGGGGGTTCCACATGGCAATTGACAAGCGGAAACAAAAGTTGCAAATATTGAAAAAAGTTTTTATTGCAATACTCATTATTATAGCAGCAATTTTTCTAATCAGGTATTACTTTAAACACTACTATGTTGTTGAATCTGTAAACACACCAATTGTATGGGAAGATGATGAAATTCCAACAGATGAAGATGAACTATTTACTGAACAAGAGGAAACTATTCAAACTGACGGAATACTGAAAGTTCATATGATTGACTGTGGACAGGGTGACAGCTTCTTATTTGAGCAAAATGGTAAATTTGGGCTTATAGATTGTGGAACACGGTCTAGCGGAAAAGATGTTGTTTATTATTTGCAAAAACAAGGGGTAAGTAAACTTCAATTTGTAGTTGGTACACATCCGCATGATGATCACATGGGCGGAATGTATGATGTATTAGATAATTTCAATTGTAAAACAGTATACATTCCAAAAGTGGAAGATGGATTAGTCACAACTCAATGGTATATGAAGCTTATGAAAAAAATCAAGGAAGACAACATAAAAGTAGTTAATCCAAAAGTAAATAGCAAATTCAAACTTGGTGATGCAATTTTTAAGGTGGTAGGTCAGTTATCATCTGAAGAAGCAGGGAATAATATTAATAATTATTCTACAGTAATTAAAGTATCATTTGGAGAAATGGATATATTAATGACTGGTGATGCAGAAACAAAGGTTGAAGAAGAAATGCTAAAAAACTCAAAGATTTCACTAGAATGTGAAGTCTTGAAATTAGGTCATCATGGGTCAAATACTTCAACTGAAACTGAGTTTTTAGAAGAAGTAAATCCTTACTATGGCTTGATTTCTTGTGAGGTTGGCAACAAGTACGAACATCCATCAACAGAAACAATGAAAAAACTTAAAAAACGCAAAGTTAAAGTTTTTCGGACTGATGAACAAGGGGATATAGTTATGACCGTAACAGGTAATTCCATAAGCTTTGATAAAAAGCCTGGAAGCTATATAGATGGAGTCAGTCTGGCTAAAAAATAAGGGGGAAACAATAATGAAAAGTTTTTTGAGCGTTGATCACACAGAAGGTCGTTGGGTACATTGTGAATTGGAAAATATTCCAAATGTTGACAGTACACCAGAAAAATATGGGGAAGTAGAGTGTTTTTATGTTACCATTCCATTAAGTTTATTTTTTGATAAACAGTTTCCAATCAAACAGGGGGCTATTTATATTGTAGAACATAATGGATATAATGTAACAGAAATACTTGAACTTGATGATGAGGAAAAAGAAAGAAGAATTGAATGGTTGAACAATTTTATGTAATAAACTATTCAAACTAAATGCTGCAAATTTTAAAAATTGATAAGGTTTTGTATAAGCCTTATCAATTTTTTTGATTAATTTGTTGACATATTTTGGTAAACATGATAAAATGATACTCAGTTTCAAATTCAAAATAAGAGGTGATAATTTTGAAGAACAAATATAATACAAAACAAAGAGAGAAAATATTAAATTATTTGAAAGAAAATCAAGATGCAAATATAACTGCAGATGAGATTTTGAAATATTTTAAATCAATAGATGAAGCAATAGGAAAAGCTACTGTATATAGATTTTTAAATGATTTGGTAGAACAAAATATTGTGAAAAAATACATGGTAGAAGGACGTAATTGCAGTTGTTATCAATATGTAGAAGACGAGCATTGTGATGAACATTATCATTTAAAATGTAAAAAGTGTAATAAAATAATCCATTTAGAATGTGAAGAATTAAAAGAAATTCAAGAGCACATTTCTAAGGAACATGATTTTGAGATAGATAGCATTAAAACAGTATTATATGGAACATGTAAGGAGTGTAGGAAAAAATGAAGAAGAATATAGCGTTTATTGTTGTTTTAGTTTTAATATTTACAGCTATTACAGCAGTCATTATTAATGTAAGACATCCTGGAAAACGAAATAATGACGATAAAATTCAAATTGTTGCAACACTATTTCCGCAATATGATTTTGCAAAACAAATAGGGGGAGATAGGGTAGATGTAACGTTATTATTACCACCAGGGACAGAAAGTCATACATACGAGCCAACTCCAAATGATATGGTAGAAATAAATGAGTCAAGTTTGTTTATTTATACTGGTTCAGAAATGGAGCCATGGGCCGATAATTTAATTTCTGGAATGAAGAAAGATATTAGAGTTTTAGATTTATCAAAGACTGTTAAATTGATTAATACAGAGGAATTTGAAGAAGAACATGAACATTCTGAACATGAACATCATCATGATGATGGAGATGAAGAGGAAGAGGATGAAGAACACGAGCATAATCATGCCGAAGATGAAGATAAAGAAGAGCATGAGCATCACCATGAAGAAGGACATCAACATACATATGATCCACATATCTGGTTAAATCCACAATATGCAATCAAAATGGTAAAAAGTATAGAAGACGAATTAATCAAAATTGATCCACAAAACGCAGATTATTACAAAACAAATGCTGACAACTACATAAAACAAATTGAAGAACTAGACACACAATTTGAAGAAACAGTAGAAAATTCAGCTAGTAAAAAAATAGCTTTTGGTGGCGCATTCGCATATGCATATTTCGTCGAAAGATATGACTTAGACTTCATAAGTGCATACGAAACATGCGGAGAAAGTGCAGAACCAAGCACGTCTCAAATAAAAGAAGTAATAGATTATATAAAAACAAACAAAATTCCTGTAATCTTCTACAAAGAATACTCAACAGGCAACATAGCCAAAACAATCTCAGAAGCTACAGGAGCTAAAATGCTTGTATTTAACACAGTACATAACGTATCAAAACAAGAAATAGAAAATGGAGCTTCATATGTAAGCATAATGAAGCAAAATTTAGACAATTTAAAACAGGCATTATAAAAAAGATGCCAAACAAGACCGTCCCCAGATGTGTCAAAAATGACACAAACGGGGACGGACTCAAAATCGGTCAAAAATGACACAAAGAGGGACGGTCTTCGTGAAAATTAAAATAAATGTATAATTGAGTTAAGAGTGTCCCAAAATGTGTCAAAAATGACACAAAAAAAGACCGTCCCCAAATGTGTCAAATGTGTCAAGAAAGGAAAAAGTATGAATATAATTGAAGTAAAAAATTTAACAACTACATATAATGGACATGTTGCAATTAAAGATATCAGTTTTAGCCTTGAAAAAGGTGAATATGTTTGTCTTATAGGTGAAAATGGTTCTGGCAAAAGTACTTTGCTAAAGACAATTGTAGGACTAAATAAAAAGGATTCTGGTGAGATTATAAAAAATATTGAGCCAGATAAAATTTCATATTTAGCTCAGAATAATTTGGTAGATTTAAATTTTCCTGCAACAGCTAAAGAGATTATAATGACTGGTGTTCAAAAACATAGAACATTACCTTTTTATAAAAAAGATGATTATAAAAAGTTTGAAGATTTATGCGATTTATTAGGAATTAGAAGCCTTGTTAACAGACAAATTGGTGATTTATCTGGAGGTCAAAGGCAACGAATAATGCTTGCAAGAGCTCTTATAAGAGAACCAGAATTATTAATTTTAGATGAACCTTGTAGCGGTTTAGATATAAATATAACAAAAGATTTTTACGATACTTTAATAAAACTAAATAAAGAAAAAAACTTAACAATAATCATGGCAACACATGATTTAGATGAAGTAGAAAACGAAGATGCTCGTGTAATTTGCATGGCAACAGACGTAAAATTTGATGGAAACATCAAAGATTGGAAGGGGGTATAAAAATGGATTATTTAATTAATTTATTACAATACCCATTCATGCAAAGAGCGCTAGTTTGCGGAATAGCAATATCATTTTGTGCAGCATTAATAGGGGTTATTTTAGTCTTAAAAAGATATTCAATGATAGGACATGGACTTGGAGAAGTATCATTTGCAGCACTTTCATTAGCATTAGTATTAAACTTGCCACAAATGTATGTAGCAATTCCAATTGTTGTAATAGCATCATTTATCATCTTAATTATAAGCCAAAAACAGGGCGAATCAGGAGATATAACAATAGCACTTGTATCAGCAGGGGCACTAGCATTTGGTGTAATAATTACAGCATTAAATAGCGGATTTAACATAGATGTTTACAATTACATGTTTGGAAGTATTTTAACAATGACAAAAACAGATGTAATTATTAGTGTTATATTATCAGTAATATTAGTAATTACATACATGTTCTTCTACAACAGACTTTTCATGATAACATATGACGAAAAATATGCAAAAGTCTGCGGAATAAATGTAACATTTTATCAATTCCTAATAGCATTATTTACAGCACTAGTTGTTGTAATAGGAATGAGAATGATGGGAACATTGCTAATTTCAAGCTTAATAGTATTCCCAGCAATTATAGCAAGAAAACTAACACATTCATTTAAAGCAATGGCTGTAATGTCAGTAATTATATCAATTTTATGCTTCTTGTTTGGATTAGTTTTATCATCATTATTAAACTTACCAACAGGAGCAAGTATTGTAATGGTATATATTGGAGTGCTTTTGTTTAGTACAGTTTGGAGTAAAGTTGTAAAAGCGTAATTTTGAAAAGGTTGCAATTTAAGAAAAAAGGTAGTATAATGTGTGGAGTTTCTGGTCAAGTACCAGTTTTATATAGTGTAGGTCAGTTACACATAAAACCAATCTCAAACAATTAAGGTCCAAAATTTTTGTAGGAGGCTAGTTTATGATGATTTTTCTTCAAGTTGCAGGTATGTGTTGCTTATTAGCTATCCTTGGTGGTGTATTATTAGGAAGAAAGGATACACCAAAATCTAAGGATCAGATGGAAACCAAAGGTTTAAACGATAAAAACAAAAAATCCTAAATTTAGGAAAATCTGCACAGAATGCTATTCAAGCATAAATATTTTTGGGGGACGGGCATTGCTCGTCCTTTATTATTTTTGTAAATTGGGGACGGTTCAGATACCCAAAAACTATTTGAATGCGTCTTTATATAGCGAATAATGTATACTTTCACAATTACATTGCCAAATTGTATATTTGGTCATACTTTACCAGCTAAAATAGGAATACCAATATGCGTAATTAGCTTATCAGGCTTAATAGGAGTAGGCTATTTTGCATACAAATCTGCAGATGAGCAAAAAAAGGATGATGAATGACCATTCAATAAAAGAACATTTTACTGTAACAGGTAAGATGTTCTTTTTTATGAAAAATATAAATAATTTATATTTAGTAATTGACTTAGAATATTAATGATGTTATAATTTTTCATGCAAATAAACCTAAAGGGGGAAGATAACATGGATATTCGGTTAGCACAAATGCAAGATTTAGCAATTGAGTTAAAACCGATGATTAGGGAGGCCATTGAGGATTGTGAGAAGGCTAGGGCACAGTTTTGTAGGGTTGATTTATGTATTCTAAGTTGTAGAGAAGCAAGAGTAATCTTGCATCATCTCGAAAAGATTAGTGACAATCCCCAAAATGAGACAGATTCTAGTTTCATTATTGAAAAGCTCATATCTCATAGTGGTAATTCAAACTGGGAAAAACTCCAGGGGCTTATTGAAGTAGGCAAGCGATAATTTCGCTTGCCTTTTTTATTAACTTTAGAGAAAACCCCCAGCTATGCTGGGGGAAATAGAAAACTT